>CAJDWQ010000005.1_pt1 | contig 60805 bp, 48 predicted proteins | sample 7391641 | NCBI WGS metagenome assembly CAJDWQ01 (sample SAMEA7055718, study PRJEB34461) | soil metagenome | biome: terrestrial ecosystem; feature: Peninsula; material: soil | place: Antarctica | collected 2016
TCGAGAAGGGTCCGCACAGAGTTCGTCAACCATCGGCCGTCCTCGGCCAGGATTTTCGGCATCCCGTAACGGCGGCCGCCCCCGGCGGCGAGCAGGACGCCGAGCGTGGACACGCCCTCAGGAGGCGCCGATGCACCCTGAGAAATGGTCACCTGCTCACCATAAGAGGACCGGCCCCGCCGATGTCGTCGATTCGGTGCAACCCACCCCCGGCGCATGGCACCAGTTAGTGTGGTCACACGGACGATGCCGGGATGCGCGAGGCCCGGGACCGCCGAGCATCGAGGAGGCCAGCGTGCGGGACATTCTGCCCGAGGTGACCGCCTGGATCGAAGACCAGGAGCCGTTCGCGCTCAGCACGGTCGTGCGCACGTGGAGCAGCTCCCCACGACCCGTCGGCGCGACCATGGCGGTCTCACGTCGTGGCCAGGCCGCCGGCAGCGTGTCGGGCGGGTGCGTCGAGGGGGCCGTCTATGAGGTCGCGCAGGAAGTGCTCCGCACCGGTGAACCCCAACTGGTGCTCTACGGGGTGGCCGACGACAACGCGTACGCGACGGGCCTGACCTGTGGCGGCACGATCGAGCTCTTCGTTCAGCGCGCCGATGACGAGCTGCGGAACCGGATCCGCCAGATCGACGCGGCGGTGCGGGCCTACCGGCCGATCGCCCTCGCGACCGTGGTGGCCGGGCGCGCGGAGTTGATCGGGAGGCGGATGCTCGTGACCCCGGACTCCGCGACGGGCAGCCTCGGCAACGAGGCGCTCGACGCGGCTGCGGCAGAGCACGTCCGCGCCCAACTCGCCGCCGACCGCACGGGATCCATCGCGCTCGCGATCGACGGGCAGGACCTCGAGGCGGCCGGCCGCACCGTCGAGGACGACGACGCGCTGGTGTTCGTCGACTGCTACGCGCCACCGCCGCGCATGATCGTGGTCGGCGCGATCGACTTCGCCGAGGCCGTCACCCAGATGGGCTCGTTTCTCGGCTATCACGTCACGGTGTGCGACCCGCGCCCGATCTTCGCGACGCGGGAGCGGTTCCCGCACGCCGACGAGGTCGTGGTGAAGTGGCCGCACCTGTTGCTCGACGACGTCGTGCTGGACGAGCGAACGGTCCTGGTGATCCTCACCCATGACCAGAAGTTCGACGTGCCGCTCCTCAGCCGCGCCCTGCGCCGACCGACTCAGTACATCGGCTGGATGGGGAGCCGCCTTCTGCTCGCCGAGCTGCTCACCTCGCTACGCGAGTTCGGTATGACGGAGGAGGAGATCGCGCGGTTGCACGCGCCGATCGGCTTGGACCTCGGCGCGCGCACCCCCGAAGAGACCGCCGTGTCCATCGCCGCCGAGATCGTGGCGGTCGTCTGCGGCGGCACCGGTCAAAAGCTGCGCCACGTCACCGACTCCGAGACCATCCATCGCGGAACGCTGGCCAGCGAGTCTGGCCCGGCCCCGGAGTTGACGACCTGACCCGACCTGGCGCGGACACTGATACCGACGTCCGGGAACCAGGAACCAGGGCCCTCCGGGTCACGGACGGGGTTGGACGATCGAGGTCACCGCGAGACGTTCACGCCCCCATCCGCGCCTGGCCTCATCCGTGGCCGGCCTCGTACGCGTTGAGCAGCGCCGTCTTTTGCAGAGACCGTCGGCGACCGATCGCGCGAGGGCGTCGGCATCGAGGCGAGCGCCGGCGACGTCGGGCGTGGGCACGACGTAGGCCACGATCCGCTGGCCCAGATCGTCGTCGTGGACACCCACGACGGCGACCTCCGCGACGCCGGGCTCGCCGAGCAGGTGCGTCTCGAGCTCACCCGCCCCGACCCGGTAGCCGCCCGATTTGATGAGGTCCACGGACTCCCGGCCGACGATCCGGTGATTGCCGTCGGCGTCGATCGTCGCCACATCGCCGGTCACGAACCAGCCGTCGAGCGTGTACGAGGCGGCGGTGGCGTCTTCGCGTCCGAGATAGCCGCTGAACAGCGTCGGACCGCGGACTTCGAGCCGCCCCACGCTTTCCCCGTCGTGGGGGACGCCGATGCCCTGCTCATCGCGCAGCCGCGTGTCGACTCCGGCGACCGGCCAGCCGACGTGACCGGGCAGCCTCGGCCGATCGACGCGGTTGCTGACGGTCAGGAGGGTTTCGGTCATCCCGTACCGCTCGACCATCTCGTGCCCGGTGAGCTCGCGCATCCGCTCGAAGACGGGCACGGGGAGCGGCGCGCTGCCGGAGATGAGGATGCGCGCGCCGGCGAGCTCCCGCGCGGCTCGCTCGTCGCCGGCGACGCGGTGCCAGATGGTGGGAACGCCGAAGTACATGGTGGCCGGGCGCGGACTGGCGCGGCGGGCGACGGCGTACGCCTGCGGGGTGGGACGGCCGACGTGGATCAGCCCGGACCCGACGCGCAACGGCCCGAGGCACCCGATGACCAGGCCGTGGACGTGGAAGAGCGGCAGTCCGTGGGCAAGCGTGTCGGCGTCGGTCCACGCCCAGGCGTCGGCGAGCGCGTCGATGTCGGAGGAGATGGCGGCAGCGGTGAGCACCACCCCCTTCGGGGCGCCGGTGGTGCCCGAGGTGTACAGGACCATTGCGGGTGCCCGCGGATCCGGCGTCGGCAGCGCGGGCTCCGTCGATTCTGCGCAGCGCCCGGTCCCCTCGTTGTCGGTGCGCACAGGCAAGACGGGCAGGTCGACGCCCGCCCGCGCCGGACCTGCCCAGGCGTCGGCACCGCAATCGCCCAGCTGATACGCCAGCTCCGCCGCACCGGCGTCCTGCGGGAACGGCACGACTGGCACACCCGCGATCAGGCCGGCGGCCACGGCCACCAGCGTGGCCATCGTGGGCTCGGCAAGGACCGCGAGGCATCGGACGCGGCGCGCGAGCAGGTCGACGGCGTGGGCCCGGGCGAGCACGCCCAACTGGGCGAAGGTCAGTTCCTCATCCCCGACGCGCGCGGTCGCCGCAGACGCGGTGCCCGCCGCGATCGCGGAGAGCAGGGGGCCGGGCGTCGGCGGTGGCGTCACGGTGTCCTCCTGGAATGTCCCCCTGAATCGGACCCTTGCACCGTACTGCCGGGTGGGCTCGTGACTGCCGAGTGGGCCCTGACTGCCAGGTGGGCACTGAATGCCGGGTGGGCTCCTGCACGGCACGAAGGGCAGGCGTCCCCCGGCGCCTGCCCTTCGTCGTCCGTGAAGCTGGGGGCGGCCCTCCCATGGGCCGCGGTCCCCTCCCTCGTAGCGCGAGTCCCCTGGAAACGCGCCCCACCCCATCGCGCTTCCCCGTCCCATCGCGCTCCCCGCTCGCGGTCCCGACCGCGCCCCCATTCGGCCTCCCAGGCCGTTCCAGCCACCCGCCTCCCCCGGCGGGTTGATCGTGACCCTCCCCAGGGCCACCATCTTTCGTACGTCGCGGTCGGGCTCCAGGCCCCCTCAGGTCGAGCCGTTCCGCGTCGTGCACCCTCCTCATCGGCGACCAAGACGCCCGTCCAACCAAGCCTTCCTATACACCTGTTCAAGAGTTCGTAAAGTCCTCCGACGGGCTCCCGCCGGTCGCGACGGCAGTAAGCCCCGAGGATGGGACGACGAGCTGGTGTTCTCGAGGCTGGCGGTGGACCGCCAAGCCTGTGTCCCGCTGTGCTGAGTATCCCAGCGGACTAAACGGCAGGCCGAGTCCGCCACACAGCCGACGCGGATCGAAGACCTCGTGTCCGACCTGCCCGTACCGTAGCCGGGTAGGTGTGCGTCTGGCCCAGGAAGGGAGAGGTGCCTGTGCTTCAGCGGATCCTCCCCTCGACCGTGCACCTGGTCGAGACCCCTGTCGATATCGAGGGGACGTTGTTCCCGCAGGAGGCCGCCGTCGTGGCACGGGCCGTTGAGCACCGGCGACGCGAGTTTGTCACCGTACGCGCGTGCGCCAGGGAGGCGCTGGCCCGACTGGGAGTCGCGGCCGCCCCGATCCTGCCTGGCGAGGGTGGTGCACCGGTCTGGCCGTCGGGCGTGGTGGGCAGCATGACGCATTGCGTCGGCTTCCGCGCCGCCGCGGTGGCGTCGAGCGCGACGATGCTCAGTGTGGGCATCGACGCTGAGCCGGACGAGCCGCTGCCCGCCGAGGTCGTCTCGCTGGTCGCCTCGCCGCACGAGCTGGCCGACCTGCCTCGTGACGGCGACACGCCATGGGACCGGGTGCTGTTCAGCGCCAAGGAGGCCGCCTACAAGGCCTGGTTTCCCCTGACGGGACGCTTCCTCGACTACGGCGACGTCCGCGTTCGCCTGCGGCCGCGGGGCAGCTTCACCGCATGGTTGCTCGTACCGCCGGCCGCCATCGGCATCGAGGTGCTCGACCGCCTGGATGGGCGGTGGCTGGTGTCCGACGGTCTCGTCCTCACGGCGATCGCCGTGCCGGCCCGGCGGCCACGGGTACGGCTTCGCTAGCGCGTTGAAGATGACTCGTCGTGGCCGTGGAGCCCGACGAGTCGTCTTCAGGTACGTGGGAACGCCGTCCGCCGCAGCGAACCGGCGCGCGGCGGCTTCACCCGAAGCGGCTCAGTTCATGGAAGAAGCCGTCGGCGAACCGGAGGTCGCCGGATCGGGCGACCTCCTCGTAGACGAAGGCGCCGACGGCGAGGTCGAGGACGCCGAGGCCGAACGGGGAGAAGACGACCGTCCGGTCTGGAGGAACCTCGATGTGGCCGGACAGCACGTCGGCAAGCGTGCCGGCGAGGAAGTCACGGCTTCCGGTCAGCTGCTCGGCGAGGTGCGGTGAGGTACCGGCCCGCAGGCAGTGATCGACGTCGTCCACGAGGCTGAACGACTCCAGGATGACGGCGGGGGCCAGGTCGCGCAGGGAGATGTGCAATACGACCGGGTGGTGGGCGAACCAGGCGGGGTCGGACACGTGCGGCTGGGCGGCCACCGTCGCGAACACGACGAGGTCGCTCGAGCGGATTAGCGACTCCGGGTCGGAGTGGACCCGCACGCTGGCCGCCTCGTCGGCCTGAGTGAGGTGCTCAGCCAATCCCGCTGCGCTCTTGGCCACCAGGTCGGTGACCCCGATCTCGTCGAACTCCCAGCCGGTCGCCGCGAGATACGTGTGGATGTATCGCGCGATGAGACCCGCCCCGACGAATCCCAGGCGCCGGGGCCGCGGTCGGCCGCGGCTGAGCCGATCGGCCCCGAGGGCCGCCGACGCGGCCGTCCGGGTGGCGCTGATGATCGAGCCCTCCAGGCAGGCGAACGGGTAGCCGGTGTCATGGTCGTTGAGCAGGAGCAACGCCGATGCACGCGGCAGTCCGTACTCGATGTTGCCCGGGAAACTGGCCACCCACTTGAGACCATCGACCCGGAACCGGCCGCCCAGTGAGGCGGGTAGCGCGATGATCCGCGACTGCGGCCGGTCCGGGAAGCGCAGGAAGTACGACGGCGGGTTGACCGAGTCGCCCGCCGCGTGGACGCGGTAGGTCTCCTCGACGAGGTCGACAATTCGGCGCTCCTGTCCAGCCAGGGCGCCCTCCACTTGACCGCCTCCGATGAGGGCGAACCGCGGAGGATAATCTTGGCCGGTCGGGACCGGTCGGGGGAGGGTCTGGTGAGTGGTCATGGTCTTCCTTTCAGCTCCACGAGTGCTGGCGCGAGGGGTCACCCAGCGCCGGTACCTCGTCGGTCATCGCGACCACGATCTCCCGATCTCCCGTGAACGGCTCGCGACCGTGTGCGCTGCGGATGTTGTCGATCACCAGGAGGTCGCCCGGCTGCCACGGCTCCTGAACGGTGTGGGCGGCGTACGTGTCGTTGATGACGTCGACGACGTCCGCGCCGATCGGTTCACCGTCGCCGAACGCGGTGGTGAAGGGCAGCGCGTCGGCGCCGTAGGAATCGACGAGGAATTCGCGCACCTCGGGGTCGAGTGTCCACTCGCTGAGGAACGCCACTTGGTTGAACCAACACTCCTCGCCGGTGACGGGGTGTCGCACGACGGCAGGGCGCCGCTGCCGGGTCACGAGCGCGCCGTCGGGTTCCCAGTGCGCCTCGATGGCGTTGTCGCGACAGTAGGCTTCCACGCGCGCGGGATCGTCGGTGCCGAACGCGTCCGCGATGCTGGCCCCGATGTCCTCGTTGTAGCGACGGATGAGCATCCAGCCCTGGCGCTCGAACCGCGCGACGAGCTCGGCCGGCAGCGCGCGCAGGACCTTCGACCCGTCGGCGATCGGGGTCGTCCCGCCCTGGCTGGGCGCGATCAGGCAGGCGAAGAGCATCGTCCCTGGGATGCGGGAGGCGTAACTGAGCTCGTGGTGCAGGCACATGGGCTGGCCAGGGGGCCAGGTCGACGATGAGTAGACCCCCTCGGCGTACCGTCCACGCTCGGCGAACGCCTCACGCTCGGTCATGAGACCGGTCCCCACGATGCGGAACACCTCGGCGACCTGGGTGGGGTCGCTCAGCCCGAGCCCGCGCACGAGGACGGCGCCGTGCCGGGCGACCGTCGCGCGGAGGGCGTCGCGATCGACGTCCGCCCACCTTGCGGCGTCGGTCACGCCGTCGAGGGTCAAGAGCGGCGGACGGCCTGGCGCAAGATCGACGGCCAGCGGAGTTGCTTCGGTGGCGGAAAGCATGCGGTGGATCCCCCTAAGAAGTGAACGTATGAATGCGTCGTCGGGATGGGCTGCGAAAGGGCGCTGGGACGCGCGGATCAGGCGTGCGCCGCGGGCTCGCGTGTCGCGCGCGCGGTGCCTGCGTCGGGTGCCTGCGAATGGGCCGAGGCCTCCACCACGTCGGCGAGGTCGGCGAGCACGGGATGGGTCAGCAGATCGCGCAAAGAGACAGCGCGGTCGAGGACGATCGCCAGCTTGACGGCCGCGAGCGAGGTGCCGCCCCGGTCGAAGAAGTGGTCGTGCCGCCCGATCTGGTCCACGGGAACGCCGAGAACCTCGGCCCACGCCGCGGCGAGCCGCGCCTCGGTAGGAGTCCGCGGGCCCGGCACGAGCTGGGCCGTCTCCCCCTGTGACGCGTCGAGTTCCGCCGCGAGGGCGGTCAGCGACGTGCGATCGATCTTGCCGTTGGCAGTGAGCGGCAGGCTCTCCCGGTGATGCAGGGTATGCGGCACCATGTACACGGGCAGCCGGAGGGCCAGGTGGGTCCGCAGGTCCTCCGGCGGGAGTGGCCGGTCGGCGGAGTAGAACGCGACCAGGTGCCGACCTCCGTCGGGTAGGTCGGTGACGACGACGGCCCCGTCCCGCACTCCGGGAGCGCGCGTCAGCGCGTCCTCGATCTCGCCGATTTCGATGCGGAAACCGGAGATCTTCACCTGGTGGTCTCGTCGCCCGAGGAATTCGAGCTTGCCGTCTGGCAGCCACCGCCCGATGTCACCTCCGCGATAGAGGCGCTCCCCCTGCTGGTAGGGGTCGGACAGGTAGACGCTCGCCGTGCGCTCAGGATCGTTGACGTAGCCGCGGCCCACGCACACTCCGGAGAACACGATCTCCCCCGGCGCCCCGAGCGGGACCGGGACGAGCCGCTCGTCCACGACGTAGACGCGGACGTTGCGGATGGGCCGCCCGAGCGGTACCCGGCTGCCCACGAGCGCACCTTCCATGACCTCGTGGTTGGTGTCGTCGGACGTCTCGGTCAAGCCGTAGGCGTTGACCAGCTTGATCGTGCGTCCCGCGGCGAACCAGCGCTGAACGAGTTCAGCCTTGAGCGCCTCCCCGGTGACCGACACGCAGCGCAGCGCGGGCAGGTCCCGGTGATGGGTGTCGAGGTAACTGACAACGGCTTCCAGGTAGGAGGGGACGACCTGCATGACGGCGACCCCAGCCCCTTCGATGGTGTCGACGAACCGTTCGACGTCGAGGATCGCCTCTTGGTCGACGATGAGAGTGCGACCACCGGCCACGAGGGGCGCCACGAGCTGCCACAGCGAGATGTCGAAGCATTGCGGCGCGCACTGGGCGACGGTGTCCTCGGGGGTGATCCCGAGGTCCTCGATCTTGGCGAGCACGTGATTGACCATGCCCGCGTGCTCGCACATGGCACCCTTGGGCTCGCCTGTCGAGCCGGAGGTGAAATAGAGGTAGGCGAGCTGGTCAGGTCGAACCTCGACCCCCAGGTCGGGCGCACCGTCGGGTGCTGACGCGGCGATCGAGTCGAGATCCATGACCTCAGGGCGCTCGTGCGCGTCGAACGTGTCGAGCGCCTCGAGCAGGGATCGTGTGCTCACCGCTTGGGTGAGGACGTACCGGCATCCGGAGCGGCGCAACACCCTGGCGATGCGGTCGGCGGGGAAGAGCGGATCGATGGGCAGGTAGGCGCCACCCGCTTTGAGGATCGCCAACACGGCGGTCAGCCACTCGAGGTTTCGTTCGGTGACCACCGCGACGACGTCCTCGGGATTCAACCCCTCCTCCAGGAGAGCTCGGCCCACGCCGTTGGCGCGATCGTTGAGCTGCGCGTACGTCCACTCGCGGTCCCCTTGGGCGGCGGCCGCGCGCCCTGGATGGGCGCGGACCCGCTCCTCGAACATCTGGTGGACCCGTCGATCGGGTAGCTCGCGCACGGGGCCGACGAACGCCTCCAGCTGATGACGGATCTCCTCGGGAGACACCAGGGCGTCCGCGTCGACGGGGCGCTCCGGCGCGGCCGCCAACTGGTCCAGGGCCGCGACATGGTAGCTGGCGAGGCGCCGCGCGTAGTCGCCGTCGATCGCGTCGGTCCGGTAGCGCAGGCGCAGGCATCCCGGCTCGGGGTCGAGGGTCAGCGACACGCTCAGGAGGATTGTCTCGACGAGATTCGCCGGGGGTGATTCGGGGCGTTCGTCGGCGTCGACGACCGTCTCGAACGGGGCGTCGGAACGCTCCGGCTCTCGCTGCTGGGCGTCTGCACCGTCCGGCTTGCCCTGCTGGGCGTCCGCGGCGTCCCTCCTCTGCGCAACCTCCGGGTCCCGCGCGGCCAGGCCGGTCGCGGACACGAGGTCGCGCCACGTGCCGCCGACCGGCAGCGAGCAGGGCCGCAAGGTCCCATGCTCCGCCAGCCCCGCCACAACGACGCCCTCACCGGTGAGTGTCGAGAGCACTTTGGCGTGCGCAGCCAGCAGCAACACCGAAACCGGCACCCCCAGGTCGTCGGCGCAACGCGCCAGCGAGGCACGCAGCCCGTCGGGCAGGATCTGCTCGTGGTCGGCCGCGCCGGGAGACGGTGTGCGGCTCCATCGGGGAAGTGTCGTCATCGCAGGCTTCCTGTCCCGGCTGTGGCCATCGTCCTGGCGGTAGTGAGTGTGCTGGCCGTGGTGACTGTGCTGGCGGTAGCGGGCGCGGGTCGAGGGTGGTCCTTGCTGATGGCGTTGGCGGGGTTGCCGGCCCAGAGGGCGCCGTCCGGGACTTCCTCGCCCTTCATGACGAAGGAGTCCGGGCCCAGTTCGACGTCGTCGCCGACGCTCACGCCGTAGTGGACCAGGGAGCCCGTGCCGATCGTGCAGCGAGAACCGATGGTGATGTGATCGGATTTGAAGGCGCCATCCTCCTGGGAGTGGCTCTGCAGGCTACTGCCCACGTTGAAGGTGCAGTCGTCGCCGATGCTGACGAACCCTCGCTCGGGGATGAAGCAACCGTCGTCGAAGAGCCCCCGGCCCACGCGCACCCCCATCAGCCGCCAGATGTGGCTCTTCATCGGGGTGCCGTCGAACATGGCGAGGAACTTGATGGCCGGCACCTTCCAGTACCGCTCGTGCCGCCAGAAGTCCGGCTCGTAGATGGAGCATCCCCGGGGGGCCAGGAGCTGCGCCCGAGACAGTACTCGCTCCACGAGCACCGCATACCCAACGGTAAAGGCGAGCAGCACCGCGTCGGCCAGCACAACGACCAGTGGACCGTACGTGGGTAGCAGGTCGAAGATCGCCCCAATGAGCATGAAGACGACAAACACCTGGAACCAGCGAGAGAGCAGGTGCCACACCATGGTGGCGCGGTTGTGCCGCAGCTTGGCGCGCAGCCGGCGTCGCAACTCCGCCCGGGTGGTCAACCCCAACGCGGTGTCGCGCCGGACCGTGCGGGGGATCTCGAACGCCGGCGATCCGAGCAGGCCGACGTCGCGCCGCACCGGTCCGTCCAAGGGGACCGCGACCTTGGTGCCCAGCAGCACGTTGTCGCCCACTCGCGCCCCCGACGGATACACGACGAAGTTGCCCAGGAAGCTGTGCGCCCCGATACGGGTCGGGGCCAGGCGAAAGGCCGTCGCGGAGTAGTCGGCGTTGAGGATCGACAGTCCATCGGCCGCCATCGTGCCGCTGCCGACGACGGTGAGGTACGGATTCTCGTGCTTGACCATCTGACCGAAGTTCGAGCCGGTCTGCTGCACGGGCCGCATCCGATAACCCACCGCCTGCAAGTAGGTGGTGATGGGGGAGCTGTCACCGAAGAGAGCGGTGAGCGGGGGGATGTTGGTCAGGAGGCCCACGCCGCGGTGGATGGAGTAGTGCCGACCGTACAGCGGGTAAGACCGCTCGGGAATGAGGAACCGATTGAGCAGCCGCGGCAGGGTCGTGACCAGCACCAGCCCCACCCCCAAGCCACCCAGGACCAGCACCCCAGCGGCCAGTGCCGCTTCGGCGTAGAACCCCAGGGCCGAGACCAACGCCGCGCCGGGGTGTAGCTGCGGGGCCCACGGGCTGGCCGACACCAGCGTCTCCAAGAACCCGGTCAGTAATGGCAGGACGAGAAGCGTGTAGAACAACAACTGTGCGGCGGAGTAGGTGACCCGGCGCCGGGCCGCGTGCGCGGTGCGCGCCTCCAACCGGTAGGTCGCCGGGCTGGGTTGGGCCGGCGTGCCGTGCCAGGACTGGCCCGCGGGGATGGACTGCCCGGCGTGCAGCGAGGACGAATGACCCAACTGGGCCCCCTCACCCATCGATGTCGCGATGTCCAGCACGACGAATTCCCCGACGAACGCCTCGGCGCCCAGCGTGACCCGGCCCGTCTCGATGACCCTCCCACGCGCCCGGTAGCACGACAGGTAGGTGTCTTTGCGCACGACCGCGCCCGCACCTACGGTCAGCAGGTCGGTGCAGACGGGCAGGTGCCGAGTGAGGATGACGGCACCGGCGTCGACCTTCGCGCCCAGAGCCCGCAGGTAGAGGACGTACATGGGCGATCCGGCGAAGAACACGGCCAGCGGGCTGGTCCGGATGGTGGTTTTCACGATCCAGAACCGCAGATACCGCAGCGACCAGATTGGGAACTCACCCGGGGTCCACCGGCCCACCAGCAGCCACTTCAACAAGATCGGAAGTATTGCCTGGAAGACGAAAATCCCGGCCCCGACCATGGCAGAACGCAGGTAGACGTCGACCAGTCCGGTCTTCAAGGCGATCCACTCATAACCCCGGAACATCAGGAACAGGGTCAACGCGGGATATGCCACGAGCCAGCCCATCTGCGCGGTCCCGCACGCGACGGACGCGAGCCGACCCGGCCGCCTGAGGTGGACGGGTGCCGATCCGTCGGCTGGTGACCCTGCCGGCTCACGGCGCAGGGGCCGTCCCATGTCAGGGAGATTCGGAGAGCCGGACGCGCCCTCGCCGGCGGACCGGTCCCCCTGCTGACCGTTGGGTCGCTCTGGCCGCGAGGTGATGGTCGTCCCATTGGGCGCGGGGCCCTGAGGGAGGGCGGGCGCCACCTCCTCGGAGGCGGCCGGGCTCAGGGCTTGCGCCAAGCTCACGATCGTGGACGCCGCATAGATGTCGCGCATCGACACATCCGGCAGCTCCGGGCGCTTGCGCACCCTGGCGCAGAACCGCGCCATCACCATCGAGTCGGCCCCCAGATCCCGGAAGAAGTGACCGGTCGGATCGACGTCCTCGACCCCTAGGGCGGAGGCGAGAATCTGCGCCAGCGCGTCTGCGGTGCTGTCCTGGGACAGCAGGTCACAGCTGCCGATCACGAAGTCAGCCCCTTCGTGGCAAGGACGGGCGAGGGATCAGCCAGCGGGTGCTCACGTCCAAGCAGGTCGGCTAGCACCTGTGCCCCATAGATGTCGGCCACCCAGTTCGCGTGGTAGAGCGTGTCGAGGTAGCGCTCGCCGAAATCGGGCGCGATCGCGACTGCGGTCGTTGAGGACGATCCATGCTCATCGAGCCACGCGCTGGCCCCGCTGACTACGGTGCCGGTGGATCCACCGAACAGGAATCCGCGCCGGGCCAGCAGGTGACAGGTTCGCACCGTGGCCGGTTCCTCGACCAGAACGACATCGTCCACGAACGATGCGTCGAGCTGTGGTGGTCGCATGCTCATCCCCAGCCCAGGGATCATGCGAGGGGCCGGAGGGCCGCCGAAGGAGACCGACCCCGCCACATCCACGGCGACCACGCGCACCGCCCGTCGCTGTTCCCGGAAGAAGCGGGCGCATCCCATGAGCGTGCCGGTCGTCCCTGCCCCCACGAAAAGCACATCCAGCTCGGGAAATTCACGAAGGACCTCCGGCCCGGTTCGCCGGTAGTGCGAATGCCAGTTGGCCGGGTTTGCGTACTGATTGAGCCACACGTACCGGTCGTCGGAGTCACAAAGACGGCGTATGTGCTCAAGTCGAGCGCCCAGGAAGCCGTCCTTGGGATGGGGCTCGCTCACCTGGTAAACCTCGCTGCCGTAGGACTCCATCAGCATGCGGGTCGCCAAATTGCAGCGCGGGTCGGTCACACACAGGAACCGGTACCCTTTATTTGCCGCGAGAACACTCAGAGCGACCCCCAGATTACCCGAACTGGATTCGACGAGAATCGAGTCGGGACGTAGCCGCCCGTCTCGCTCGGCGCACTCGACCATCTCCGCGGCAGCTTTGATCTTCACCGAACCTGCGAAATTGAAACCCTCGACCTTGAGGAACAGCGACCGCCCGAGAGTCGGGGAGAGATCGACGAACAGATTCGATTCGTTGAATTCTTGCGGCATCGAAATAACGGTCATGTCGGTGTCCCCCTAAGATGTGATAGTGCTGTGCTGGCCACGGGGCGCTCCTCGCCTGGCGTTTCACGCTGACACTCTTAGAGAGTGCGTGTGCGACCCCGTGATACACCTCGCGATTCAGCGTTTGTCAAAGTGTTGGCGTGCAGCAGCCCGGCGAAACCGCACTTCAGCAGGTCATGGCGGTTGAGGCGAGAAATGGTGCCCGTCGGCCGCGATACCATTGGACAGCCAGGGCTGTGCGCGGTTGTTGAGCAGCCATTGTCATTAGAACTCCCCCTCAACACGCTCTGGCGTGTCTGAAAAGAATGACCTTTCCCCACCCCAGACCTGGGCGTGCGAAACAACCCCAAGCACGCTTTCCGTGGCAGAGGTGTCTCGATCGCAGATAAGAAGATGCCGGTTCTACAAGTTGCCGATCCGGCAGGCCGACGACTCTCTACAGGTCCGATAGGGTCAACAACGGTGAGTAACGTGGGTGAGTCCTTGATCGACGCCGAAGGTCAGCGCCCCCCGATCGATCAGCATGATGACGTCGTCAAGGGTTCGTCAGCGTGGATCAAAGGCGCAGGGGTGAGGCGCCTGATCGGCAGGCGGGAGAGGCGCTCACGATCGAAGACAAGGTAATCGCTGAAATCGCTCTAACAGAATTCCGCATAGAGATGCTCACTCGTGGTGTGCTCTTGGGGTCGACGGCGGAAAGGCAACCCCACATCCCCACATTCTGCAATCCGAGCGATCTGAACGCTAGTCCTCATCGCTCTCACAGTCAAGACTCAGCTTGGACGCACCGGCGAACTACTGATAGCGCGAGTGTGGCGCGAGTCACTCAGGCCGGATAGCCCTGTGATTGTACAGAATTGGGACTGTTCAGGTCCCGGTTCAATGATCCAGAAGGGACACCCGGCAGGTGAGCGTCCCACGGCGTTTCCGCGGTATCCGATGACCCGAACCTGATCGGTGCCGCCGGGTGAGCATCGGTGACTCGACTGGTCAAACCGGCGCGGCTCACCTCCGGGGCCGGTGTGCCGCGGACCCACCAGTGTGGGTGCGACCCAGATTCGGGACCACACCTCACCGCCCCGCCCGAGGTTCGCCCCTTTCGGGGCGTACCTCGACATCTGAGCTGGCGGGGGGACTCGAACCCCCAACCACCTGTTTACAAGACAGGTGCGCTGCCAATTGCGCCACGCCAGCCGGCGCTCCCGCAGGCGCTCACCGCACTCGCGGCCGATCCCCGCGTGAAGCGAACCCCTCAGATCGTACCGGCCCTCCCCGCCGACACCCAGATCCTCTCGTCCCCAGGCAAACCCGCCCGCCCTTTCGTATGCTTCCGGACACGCCGAAGCCCGGCCCCGCGGGATCGCCGCACGGGCCGGGCTTCGGGCGCCTTGAGAGGGTCAGTCCGCCGCAGCGTCACAAAGACGCGAAGCGAGCCCAGGGAAACGCCAACGGGAAGTGGGTCAGCGGTACGAGGAAGGAGTTGCCGCCAGGGATACGGAGGCCGGTGTCGCCACGCCGCCCTCGACGGCCGCTGTCAGTGACGTCAGGCTGGCGGACGTGAGCTGAGCGGTCGCGTACGCGTGCAGCTTGTTCAGCGCGGGCTGCGTGTAGTAGGCCAGGCCCGATGCGGGGGCTCCGACCAGCTTCTCGACCCGGGCCACCGATTGCACGTCCGTCTTGCCGGTCACCGCCGCACCGACCTTGCGCTGCAGGGCGCTGAGCGCCTGCGGGTCCCAACGACCCGACAGGTCGCCCCCGAGCCAGCTCTGCACAATGCGGGTGCTCTGGCCGGTCAGCTCGCCGCCGGCGGGCTTGGGAGTGGCCGGCTTCGGGGCAACCGGCTTCGGGGCGAGCGGCTTCCTGGCGAGCGGCTTCGTCGCGGGCGCGGCCTTCGGCGTGGCCTTGGCGCTCGCGCGGGTGGCTGCGGCGGGCTTCGGCGCGGCAGCCGAGCGAGCGGCCGCCGGGGCGGGCGCGGATCCGCCGCCCATGCCATTCGCGTGGGTCAGTCCCGCTTTGATGCTGCAGGCCGGCCAAGCGCCGGGGCCCTGCATCGAGAGCAGGCGCTTGCCTGCCGCGATCTGCCCTTCGCGGCTGGCCAGGTGGGGGGCGGAAGCGTACGCGGTGCCACCGGCCGCCGCCCAGCTGCTCTGCGTGAACTGCAGGCCACCGGAGAAGCCGTTGCCCGTGGTGGTGGCCCAGTTGCCACCCGCCTCGCACTGGGCGACACGGTCCCAGACCGAGTCGTCAGCCTGAGCGGACGACGCAGATAGGCCGATGCCGACCGCCGCCGCGACGACGGTCGCGGTGGCCGCGCCGACACCGCGAAGCAGTGAAGTCCGGGGGGTGTCGTGCTTAGAGATGTTACGCATACAGGTGTTGCTTCCTCTCCTGACGGCGCCTGCGGGGTGAGCTGTCGGGTTCGGGCTGTCAGGTGCCCGGCCGCCTAAGCGGCTTCACCCCAAGCCGCGCGCACGCGGCACCCCCGGACTGCTCCGGGGCTGGGTCCCCCACCTTCGTCTGCCCACTCCGGCGCGCGGCGGTCTGCCGGCACCGCAAGGGATACGCGCTCGCCGACGAAGTTGGGCGCGCGAGCACGCGGACATTTAGGGTGTGATGTTTGACGGTGGCGATGTCGGCTCGCAACTCTGCGGCCGACGGCACAGGGTGTGTCGCCGCTCCTGAGAATAACGACACGGACTCCCTCGAGTCACGGTTTCGCAACGAGACCGCGGTCGACGTGACGCGTTTCGACGGGGCGCCGGCGCATCGTCGCAGCCAGCAGCCCCCTCGACCACCAAATGTGGCATCGACCACAAGGTCACGGTTGCAACAAGAATCTCAACATCCGAGATATCCTATGTTCATATCGCCATGCCGGTCGACGTGGGGCGGCGCCGCCCACGGCCTCACCACGGCGCCGCAGCCCAGCCGAACGGGTTGCCCGTCAGCGGCCACCACTGCGGATGGAAGCCGCTCGATTGGGACACCAGGCCGAGCGCCGTGGCCGCGACCAGCAAGACCGTCGCCGCCGCGAGGGCCCCCACCTGACCCGGCGCGACGGCGCGCACCACGAGTCGCGTGCCGCGCCGCAGCGAGCCTCCTCGGGGGCCCCACCAGGCGACAAACGATCCTAAGAAGGCCGCCACGAACAGCGACGACGCCGCCGATGCCCCGCGCGGTGGACCCATCCCCAGCGTCCCCAGCCCCGCGACGCCGCCCAGCACCGCCACCGCCACGAACAGCGGCAACAGCCCATAGAGCACCGCCGCCACCGCTGCCCCCACCGCGTGCACCGGGGACCACATGGCCGCTGAGAGCCGGTCGCCGCGGCGGATACCGCGCTCCCCGCGCCGTATCCACAGACCGCGCGCGGTCCGGTCGACGGTGCGGGCGAGCCAGGACCACACAAGCCCTGCCCCGACGAACACCGGCGGCGCCACCGCCGCGATCGCCGCGAAGAGCACCCCGAGCGCCAGGACGGTGCCGGTGCGTCGGGGCGTGGACGCCGTGGGAGCCACGGGCGCCGCCGGCGCCGCGGCAGGAGCTGCGACATGTCTGGGATACGCGCCGGGCCCGACGCCTGGTGGGGGCGCCCACGCGCGCGCCGTCGTGCCCGCGTCGGACTGCGACGGGTGCAGACCCGGTGCATACTGCGCCTCGCTGGACCCGCCCTGGGACCGGACGTCGACGGACGGAGGCGACGCCTCGTGGAAGCGCGCGTACGGTCCCGGCGCCGGAGCGGGGCCCGGCATCCGCGGCAGCACCGCCGTGTGCGGGGCGGCCGGCAAGGCCGCGGTCACGTCGTCGCCCGCCGCGTACCTCTCCAGCGCCGCCAGGATCACCGGCCGGTCCGGACGGCGCATGGGGTCGGGGGCCAGCGCCGCCGCCAACAGCGGCGCCAGGCGTGCGTCCACGCCGGACAGGTCGCACTCGCCCGCCCGGATGCGCGCGAGCACGGCCGCCAGGGGCGATTCACCGAAGGGCACTCGCCCGCAGGCCGCGAACGCCAGCGTGGCGGCCCACGCCCACCAGTCGGTGGCGGCCGTCACGGGTCCGCCGTCGAGGATCTCCGGGGCCAGAAAGCCCGGCGTGCCCATGACCAGCCCGGTGACCGTGAGCCGCGCGTCCGCTTCACCGAAAGCAATGCCGAAGTCGATGATGATCGCGCGATCATCGTCCATCAGAACGTTTCCCGGCTTCAGGTCACGGTGCACCACGCCGGCCACGTGGATCGCCGACAGCGCCTCGGACAGGTCGCGGGCCAGCGCCAACAGCGCATCGCCGCGAAGCGGCCCGCGGTCGGCAACGTACTGGTCGAGGGACCGCCCGGGCACGTACCGGGTCACGACGTAGGGACGCGACCCCTCCACGTCCGCGTCGACGATCCGCGCGACTCCCGGGTGAGCGACCCGGGAAAGGTGGGACACCTCCCGAGCGAGGCGCTGGCGGGCGGCTGGGTCGCTGGCCACGTGGTGGTGGAGGACCTTGAGGGCGACGGCGCGACCCCGCGGGTCGAGCGCCAGATACACCACCCCCATGCCGCCCCGACCGACCTCGGACACGATCCGGTAGGGCCCCAACCTCGACGCGTCCGCCCGGCCCGGCTGCTCCACCGTTGCGCTCATCGCTTGCAAGCCCCTCCCTCGTGGACCTACCGCGGCCATCCCCCCCGCCAGGGTACGACGGCAGCGCGCACCACTCGTCGAGCCTGACGATCGCGGCGCGGCCCAGGTTCCCCAGATCGGCCGCGCGCGATGTGGCGTCTCTCACGATCGGCGCCAGCGCACCGTCCGGGGTGGTCGCTCACCGGAACGGTGTCGCGCCCTCGCCGTACAGTGAGGCGCATCGCCGACCCCAAGAGGCGATACCCGCCGCACGCGACACGAGGACGCGGTGGGCCCTGCGCCGCGAGGCGTGAGACGCGCACGGGCGACGGGGCGCGGCACCAGAGAGCGCGACGAGAACGCGACAGCACACACGGAGGACGCGACGATGACCGGCGAGGGAACACACGACAGCAACCATCCCGGCGACGACGCGAAAAGCGGGCGCACGTACGACTTCGTGGTGGCGGCCAACCGGCTCCCGGTAGACCGTCGGCCCGGGCCTGACGGCACGTTCGAATGGCACCGCAGTCCCGGCGGCCTCGTCACCGCCATGGACTCGGTCATGCGCGGGCGGCAAGGTGCGTGGGTGGGCTGGGCGGGAGATACCGGCGAGGCGCCCGAGCCGTTCGAGAACGCCGGGATGTACCTGGTCCCGGTGGCGCTCACCCAAGAAGAGGTCGACGAATACTACGAAGGCTTCAGCAATGACACGCTGTGGCCCATTTTCCACGACGTCATCGTCCCGGCGACGTTCCATCGTAGCTGGTGGCAGGCATACAAGCGGGTCAATGAGACGTTCGCCGACGCGGTCTCGCGAGTGGCGGCACCGGGCGCGACCGTGTGGATCCACGACTACCAGCTGCAGCTCGTGCCGCAGTTGCTGCGAAACCGGCGGCCTGACGTGCGGATCGGCTGGTTCAACCACATCCCGTTCCCGCCGGTCGAGCTCTTCGCGCAACTGCCATGGCGCGTCGAGCTCCTACGAGGCCTCACGGGCGCGGACTTCCTCGGGTTCCAGCGCTCGAGTGACGCCGGCAACTTCCTGCGGGCCTGCCGTCTCCTGGCCGGGCTGCCGACCCGCGGCGACACGGTACGGGTACCGCACCCTGGCGGCGCGGACCACACGGCGCGCGCCGCGGGTTTGCCGATCTCGATCGACGTCGCCCAGCTCGACGCGCTCGCCCGCTCGGATAAAGTCCGCGCGCGCGCCGCGGAGATCCGCGAGTCCCTCGGTGACCCGAAGGTCATGATGCTCGGCGTCGATCGGCTCGACTACACCAAGGGGATCCGGCATCGCCTCAAAGCGTACGAAGAGCTTCTCAACGATCAGCTCCTCTCGCCTCCCGACGTCTGTCTGGTCCAGGTGGCCGTGCCCAGCCGCGAGCGCGTCGAGGCATACAAGGACCTTCGCGACCAGGTCGAGCTCACCGTCGGGCAGATCAACGGCGACCACTCGGCGCTCGGCGCGCCGGCCGTGCACTACTTGCACCAGAGCTTCGACCAGGCGGAGATGGCGGCCATGTACTGCGCCGCCGACGTCATGCTCGTCACTCCCTTGCGCGACGGGATGAATCTCGTCGCCAAGGAGTACGTGACCTGCCGCTACGACGAGCGGGGGGCCCTGGTGCTCTCGGAGTTCGCCGGCGCCGCGGAGGAACTCACGCGCGCTTTCCTGTGCAACCCGCACGACATCGAGGGGCTGAAAGACACGATCGTGCGCGCGGTCTCCAGCACGCCATCCGAGCAGCGGCGTCGGATGCGTACGCTGCGCCGCCGGCTTGCCACCCACGACGTGCAGCGCTGGGCCAACCAGTTCCTCGACGCGCTCGACGCTGCCCCAGGGCGTCCCGCGTCGACGGGCTCTCGTTCATTCGTCGCCAGAGACTGACGTCGTGGCCGAGATCGCGAACGAGGAGGCGCTCCCCGAGGAGGTCGCCGCGGCAGTCCGGCTGGCAGCTGGACGACCGCGCGTCCTGCTGGCCAGCGACTTCGACGGCACGTTGGCACCCTTCGTCACCGACCCGATGGCCGCACGGCCGGCCGCCGGCGCGGTAGATGCGCTGCGCGCCGCGGCCGGGTTGCCCGGGGTGTCGGTGGCTCTCGTGTCGGGCCGCGACCTCGCGGTGCTGCGTGACTTGTCCCGCCTAGGCGACGACGAGCGGATCGTCTTCATCGGCACGCATGGGGCCCAATCCAGCCTAGAGGTCGGCTCCGGCGCGCTCAGTGAGCTCCAGCTTGACCTGCTCGCCCGGCTCGACGCGGGCCTGCACGGCGTCGTCGCGGCCCACCCGGGGTCGCGGTTGGAGCGCAAGCCGTCGGCGGTCGTGCTGCACACCCGTGGCCTGCCCGAGCCGGCGAACTCGGCCGCCCTCGACGCGGCCGAGGCGGTCGCCGCCGCGCACCCCGGCTGCCACCCGTTGCGCGGGAAGGATGTGCAGGAGATCGGCGTCTGCGAGGCCGACAAGGGTTCAGCCCTGGTGAACCTGGCCCGGCATACGAGTGCCGACATCGTCTTTTACGTCGGCGATGACGTGACCGACGAGCGGGCGTTCACGGCGCTCGACCCGACCCACGGCGATGTCACGATCAAGGTCGGGGAGGGTGCCACCGCAGCGCGCTGGAGGGTCGCGGACGTCGCCCAGGCCGTCGCCTGCCTGCAGCTCTTCGTGGCCATCCGAAGACAACCGACGTCGTCGACCCCGCATTCGCGGTGAGGCCCAGCCGGCCGCCAGGTCAAGGGTCCTTCGCCTCCAGGCATGGAACGACCCCACGGTCGGGAACCACGTCGTCCCACCCGTCAGGGTGAGGGGCATCACGCTTTCCGGACCCCATCCGAGGCCGGGCGCCTGATGCCAGAATGGCAGGTGGCAGGCTCGACGCGGGGCGGCGCGCCGCACACGTGCATCGTCCGGCAGTATTTTGCCGGAGAAGGGACAGGCAACGACGTCATGGCCACCGTACGGTTATCGGTCCACGACCTGGAGTTGGAGATCGCCGACGGCGAGTTCCTGACGCTTGTCGGTCCGCCCGGCTGCGGCAAGTCGACCACCCTGCGGATGCTCGCCGGCCTGGAAGAAGTGGACGCCGGCAGAATCCTCATCGACGGCCAGGACGTCACCGATCTGTCGCCGCGGGACCGAGACGTAGCGATGGTGTTTCAGAACTACGCGCTGTACCCGCACATGACAGTCGCGGACAACATGGGCTTCGCGCTGCGGATCGCCGGCGTCGACGCCGCCGAGATCCGTCGCCGCGTCGAAGATGCGGCGCAGATCCTCGATCTCACCGACCATTTGGACCAGGTGCCGAAGGCCCTGTCGGGCGGGCAGCGCCAGCGGGTCGCGATGGGTCGCGCCATCGTGCGCGAACCCACAGTGTTTCTCATGGATGAGCCGCTCAACAACCTCGACGCGCAGCTGCGCGAGCAAACCCGCGCCCAGATCGCCGACCTCCAGCGACGGCTCGGCATCACCACGGTGTACGTCACGCACGACCCCGTCGAGGCCATGACGATGGGCGACCGCGTGGCCGTCATGGCGGAGGGTGAGTTGCAACAGGTCGACACCCCGCACGTCGTGCACCACCGGCCGGCGAACCTGTTCGTGGCCACCTTCATCGGCGTCCCCACCATGAACGTGTTCGAGGCCGACGCCTGCGGGGGCGTCGTCCCTTTCGGGACAGCCCACCTGTCGACACCCGACGGCGTCACCTCCGACGGGCTATTCACGCTCGGGGTCCGGCCCCAGGAGCTGATGCTGGCCGGCGAGGGGCTGCCCGCCACGGTCCACGGCGTCGAGCAGCAAGGTGACGCCAGCTATCTGCGATGCGCCCCGCTGGAAGCGGGCCCGGACGACCGGCCCATCCTCGCCCTATGCGATGCCGCCGACGCCCCGGCGCAGGGGAGCACGGTCCACCTGCTGCCGCGGACCGGGGCGACGCATTACTTCGACGCCGTGTCGGGGCGACGCCTGGCCGGCTGATCCGGAAGGCTCGCGGGCGGCCGGCGGGGCTATGCGAGCATGGGGGCGTGGCGCTCCAGATCACTGCCTCCCAGCTTGACCCCGCGTTGTTGGCCCTCCCCTGGGACACCCCGTTGGCCGAGTGGGACGGGCCGTACATCGCGAACCTGCCCCGCGGCATCTCGCGGCACGTCGTGCGTTTCGTCAAGATGTCCGGCTCCGTGCTTGCCATCAAGGAGATCCACGAGCACCTGGCGTGGGGAGAGTACCGGCTCCTGCGCGAACTGCGTCGGCAGGGCCAACCGTGCGTCAAGGCGTTCGGGGTGATCAGCGGCCGGGAGACGCCCGGCGGTCATCCCCTCGACGCGTGTCTGCTCACGCGGCATCTGCGCTTCTCGATGCCGTATCGGGCGCTGTTCAGTCAGCGGCTGAGGCCGGACACGGCAAGCCGACTCCTCGACGCCCTAGCGGTGCTCCTCGTCAAGCTGCACCTGGGCGGGTTCTGGTGGGGCGACGTCTCGTTGTCCAACGCGCTGTTCCGTCGCGACGCGGGAGCCTTTTCCGCCTACCTCGTCGACGCCGAGACGGGGCAGCTGGTCCCGTCGCTGACCAGGGGACAGCGAGAGCATGACCTGGAGATCGCACGCGTCAACATCGCCGGAGAATTCATGGACCTCGCCGCGCTCGGCGTGCTCGATGCGGACCTCGACCCGATCGTGGTGTCCGAACGTGTCGTGACTCGGTATCACCAGCTGTGGGACGAACTCACGAGTGCCGAGAAGGTGGGGACCGGCGAGCGGTGGCGGATCGACGAGCGGATCCGGCGCCTCAACGTCCTCGGCTTCGACGTGGACGAGCTGTCGATATCGACCGACCCCGAAACCACGTCGATCCAGATCCAGCCGAAGGTCGTCGACGCCGGTCATCACAGCAGGCGTCTGATGCGTCTCACGGGTTTGGACGTTCAAGAGAATCAGGCGCGCCGGTTGCTCAACGACCTGGACCGGTATGCGGCCGAGCAGGGTCGCCGCGACGAGAGCGAGGAGTTGGTCGCGCACGAATGGATGAGCCGGGTGTACGAGCCGACCGTGTCCAACATCCCGACGGACCTACAGGCGAAGCTCGAACCTGCCGAGTTGTTCCACGAGGTGCTGGAGCATCGCTGGTTCATGTCCGAGAAAGCCTGCCACGACGTGACGACGCTCTGGGCCTTCGTCGACTACCTCAACAACGTGCTGCCCGCCAAACGCGACGAGGAAGCGATCGTCGGCGTCGACACGGTGGAGATGCCGGTGGTGGCGATGTTCGAGGGTGAGGCTCGTCCCTGAACTCGGGGAGGTGCCCCGCTCCCGCACCCCGCGGGGGCGTTACCGCTCCGCGACCACCTCGCGCCCCCGACGGGTCATCCGGCGCCCTGCCGACGGGTCAGCGGGCGGCCCGCAGACGAGCCACCTCGTACAGCGCCACGCCGGCCGCGACGCCTGCGTTGAGCGACTCGATCGAGTTGATCGGGATGGAGGCGATCTGATCACAGGTCTCGCGCACCAGACGCGATAGGCCCTTACCCTCTGAGCCCACGACGAGCACCAACGGTACGTCGGTGAGCCTCAGCTCCGGCAGGGAGACCTCGCCGTCGGACGCCAGGCCGACGACGAAGAACCCCGCCGCCCGGTAGTCCTGCAGCGACCGCACCAGGTTGCTCGCCTGCGCGACGGGCACGCGGGCGGCCGCGCCCGCCGAGGACTTCCACGCCGAGGCGGTCATGCCGGCCGATCGCCGTTGGGGCACCACCACGCCGTGCCCGCCGAAAGCTGCGACGGAGCGGATGATCGCGCCGAGGTTGCGAGGATCGGTGATCCCGTCCAGCGCCACGAGCAGGGGCGCGCTGACCGCCTCCTGATCGATCAGGTCACGGGGATCGCTGTACGAGTACGCGGGCACCTGAGCCGCCAGACCTTGATGCAGGGCACCCTCGGTCAGCCGGTCGAGTTCCCCTCGGGGAGTTTCCAGGACGGGGATGCCGCGCTCACGGGCGGTCTTGAGCGACTCGCGGACGCGCTCGTCGCTCTGCGTGCGCGGCGCCAGGTAGAGCGTGGTGACCGGGACGCGCGCCCGCAGCGCCTCCACCACGGCGTTGCGTCCGGCGACGACCTCGCTGGACGTGCGGGCTCGACGAGCGGGAGCACGGCCCGCGGCACCGGCGGCCCGGGATCCGCCGGCCGCGGCACCCGCCGCGGAGCGAGTCGCCGGTGGGGTGCCCTGAGCGCCTGCCGCCCGCTGTGTCTTGCGCGCCTGGTGCGCCTGGTGGTAGGTGCGGTCCACAGCTTTTGGCGTTGGGCCTTTGCCCTGCAGGGCGCTGCGGCGTTGGCCGCCGGAGCCGACGACCATGCCCTTCTTGCTACCGGCCGTACGCACCGCACCCCGTCGGGGAGAATTGCCGGCCATGTCAGTTCTGACCCTCTGCGCGGCGGCTCAGCGACCAGCGGGCGCCGGTGGGCGTGTCCTCGACGACCACGCCGGCCTCGGCGAGGAGGTCCCGGATCGCGTCGGCGGTCGCGAAGTCGCGAACCTGCCGGGCGGCGGTGCGCTGGTCGAGGCGGTCGGCGACGAGCGTCTCCAGGGCCGCACCGGTCACGTCGTCCTCTCCTCCGGAGCCGCCGGAGGACCACACCTCGTCCCGCGGGTTGACGCCGATCACGGAGGTCATCGCCACCACCTGCCGCGCGGCATCCAGGGCTGCGTCGGGATCGCCGCCGTCGAGCGCGGTGTTGCCCGCGCGTACCGTGTCGTGCACGACAGCGAGGGCGCCCGGCACGCCGAGGTCGTCGTCCATCGACGCGCGGAAGGCCGAGGGCAGCTCCACCCCGCGCGGGTCCACGGGTTCGACTCGGGACCGCCGAAGGAAGCCCTCGATCCGTTCCACGGCCGCCTCCGCCTCGGCCAGGGAACCGTCCTGGTACTCCAACGTGCTGCGGTAATGAGATGCGGACAGGTAGTAGCGAACCGCGAGCGGGCGCGCGACCTTGCTGATCTCACCGATCGTCATCCCGTTGCCGAGAGATTTGCTCATCTTCTCCCCGGCTGCGGTCAGCCACGCGTTGTGCATCCAGTACCGCGCGAACCCCAACCCGGCCGCGCGCGATTGGGCCTGCTCGTTTTCATGGTGGGGGAAGCGCAGATCGACGGCGCCTCCGTGAATGTCGAAGACATCCCCGAGGTACTTGCGGGCCATCGCCGAGCACTCAAGATGCCAGCCGGGGCGCCCCCGACCGTACTCCGTGGGCCAGCTCGCGGTGGCGGGCTCCTGTGGCTTGTGCCCCTTCCACAAGGCGAAATCACGGGGGTCCCGCTTGCCGCGCGGGTCGGCGTCGGCGGCGCTCTCCATCGCGTCGACGCGCTGGTGGGTCAGCTCTCCGTAGGCGGGCCAGCTGCGCACGTCGAAGTAGACGTCCCCGCTGCCGTCAGGGGCAGGGTAGGCGTGACCGCGTTCGACGAGGGCGTCCATCAGCTCGATCATCTCGGTGATGTGACCGGTGGCGCGCGGCTCGTACGTCGGCGGCAGCACCCCGAGCGTCGCGAGCGCTTCCGTGGTCTCCAGCTCGTGCTTGTAGCTCCACGACCACCACGGCTCACCGTGCTCCGATGATGCGCGCAAGATCTTGTCGTCGATGTCGGTCACGTTGCGCACGAGCGTCACGTCATAGCCGTGCCCGATCTCCAGCCAACGGCGCAGGATGTCGAAGGACACCGCAAACCTCATGTGCCCGATGTGCGGGGTCCCCTGTGTCGTGAGTCCGCAGATGTAGATCCCCACTGCGCCGGGCGTCAACGGCTCGAAGTCGCGCAGGCCTCGCGCGGCGGTGTCGTACAGACGAAGAGTCACCGGGACAGGGTATCGGCCAACCGGGGCACCTCTGGCCCTGGCCTGAGTGCGCCCCACCCCCGCCCCCGACTTGGGCTCACCACCCGTCGTCGTCGTCCATGCCGCGAACCTGCGCGCTGATGGTCTGCAAATCGCCCCAGATGAGGGAGCTGGGTCGCGGCACGGCGCGTAGACCGCCGGAACCCTGACGGTGCAGTACGTATGTGCACTGGTCTCGAACGTCCAGGTAATTGCGGCTGATCTCCCGCTCGGGGCAGCGCACCCCCCAAGCGCGCCACGGAAGCGCCCACATGGCCAGAGTTGCCTCGTCGGCGTCATCGGGCGGCGGGGTCGTCGGGTCCGTGAGGCGGTGCCACACGTCTTCTTCCGGCCAGGGTCCGAGCGCCGGACGGTCGGTGGGGAGGCGCGGGACGACGCCCCACCATCGCGCGACCATCAGCGGGATCGCGTCAACAGGCAACACCTCGAATCGGGCGGCCGCGTCGGCTTGCTGGTCCGGCGCGGCCGCCCGTTCCGCTCCTCCCCCGGGGTCCTCGTCCCTTCGTGCACGCCGATCAGGCTCGACCGCGACGATCACGGTCCGTCCGACGATCAGTTCCGCGCCCCGCGCGGCCCCCTGTTCGTCCGTGTGGCGCAGCCTGAGCACCGAGGCGTCGCTCAGGTCCTCGACCAGGTCCCCCAGCGCCCGGGTCGCCCCGCCGTCGGCGTCGAGAAACCCGCACCCGACGAGCACCGCTCGGTCCGCGACGTCGTCGATGACGTCGATCTTGCCGCGCAGCATCGCATCGAACGCCGCGCGCGAGATGCCCGCGGCGTCCCGAGACACCCAGTCCTCCCCCACGTCATATCCCCCCACGTACCCAAAGTCTTTCGCTGTCTCGCGCACCGCACCGGTGAGCTCCCGTCGGGGTTCGCGCCGCGGGGCGACATCCCGCAGCCCTGCCCCCGCGTCACGCCGACCCATCCCCCGACGGGTGGCGTGCTTGCTGGCCCCGGCAACCATCAGCGCACCCCACGCCCGGCCAAGGGACGGGTGTGCGCCACGATGTCCGCCACCTGGTCTTCGAGGGCCAAGAGACGCTCCAGCGCGCACTCGACGTCGAAAAGGATGACATCAGCGCCGTCCTGAAAGACGTAGCAGTCGTGCGCCCAAGTGGCCCGGTCGTCCATCCGGGCCGACTGGAGCAAGATGCCCTCTCCCCACACGGGGTGCGGCCACACGTCGCAACTCGTCACGAGCGCGCTGGGGTCAGCCTTCGTCAGCTCGTCCGCGACGCGCAACCCCTCGGCGTCGAGCGAGGTCCCTGCGGGGCGCACCCGCACGCTCACGCGGGGTCGTCCGCGGGGAGCGGACGGCCCCTCGAGGATCAGGTCCGGGCTGCCGCTTCGGGCCTGGTTCCCGGCCACCTCCGCCCACCGGGGGGGCACGTCGATCTCGACGTACGCGTGCCCCGTGACCGTGCGTCTGCCCTGTTCTAGATCCATCATCTCGACACGGACCCGATTGACCGCCATCGCCGCCCGCGCTCTCGTTCACACCTGAGCCGCGGCGGCTCGCCCCTCGACGAAGACGATCTGTTCAGACCTCGCTACCTCCCAGAATGAGAGTGCCCTAGCGACCCCGCATAGACCAAGCAAAATCGCGCGATTCCTTCACACCTGAGTTCAACTCTCGGTTGGCGAGACTGAACGAGCGAACGGTTCGACGCGTATCAACGCGAGAGTGACGTCGATGAGCAGCGCCTTTTCGGATCGCCGCGGCGTGTCGTCGCGTCCTCGCTCTTGGGTCGGAGGTCGCCTCGCGGCGTCGCGCCTTCACAGTTGGACTTGCGGTGATCGTCGCGCACCCCGTCGACGCGGCACCGCGATCATCCACCAGGCTCGCTCGTTCGCCTTCGGACGGCGGCGGCGGACTGAACTCGCACGTCCTCATCCGGCGGCCCAACCGTCAGATGAGGCCGCCTCCGCACCGATCGTCGTCGCGTCGCCGTGACCCGTCAGCACGATGGTGTCCGCCGGCAACGGCAGCAGCCGCGTGCGGATGCTGTGCACGATCTGATCGAAGCTGCTGAACGATCTCCCCGTCGCGCCCGGCCCCCCGGAGAACAGGGTGTCACCGCTGAGCACCGCGTCCAGGTCGGGGGAATAGAGGCACACCCCGCCCGGGGAGTGACCCGGCGTGAGCAGAACGTGCCACGGCACTCCGGCCACCTCGATCGTCTGCCCGTCCGCGAGCCACCCTTCGGGCGCGCCCGGGTACACCATCTGCCATAAGACGGTGTCCTCCGGGTGCAACAGCCGCGGCGCGCCGGTGCGCCGGGCCAGCTCCTCCGCCACGTTGATGTGGTCGTCGTGCGCGTGCGTCAGCACGATGCCGCCGACCGCCCGGTCTCCGACCGCGGCCAGAATCGCGTCGGCGTCGTGCGCAGCGTCCACGATGAGGCAGTCGCTGTCGTCGCCCACGACGTACACGTTGTTGTCGACCTCCCAGGTGCCCCCGTCGAGGCTGAACGTGCCATGGGTGACGACGTTGTCGATTCGAAACCCCTGTTGCGCGCTCGGGGTGGTGATGCGGGTCGCCCCGCCGCGTGCGCCGGTCACAGGATCACCACCGACCGCAGCACGGTGCCCTCGTGAATTTTGGCGAAGGCCTGTTCCACGTCCTGCAAACCGATGCGCTCGGTCACGAACGCGTCCAGGTCGAGGCGGCCCTGCCGGTAGAGGTCCACCAGCATCGGGAAATCGCGGCTCGGGAGACAGTCGCCGTACCAGCTGCTCTTCAGCGCACCGCCGCGCCCGAACACCTCCGCCAGCGGCAGCGTGATCTGCATGCCGGGCATGGGCACTCCGACCAGGACGACGCGGCCGGCCAGGTCGCGCGCATAGAAGGCCTGCTCGTACGTCTCGGGCCGGCCGATCGCCTCGACCACCACGTCGGCGCCGAACCCGCCCGTGTACTCGCGGATCTTGGCCACCGCGTCCTCGCGGCGGGAGTTGACCGTGTGGGTCGCACCGAACGCCATCGCACCCTCCAGCTTCGCGTCGTCGATGTCGACCGCGACGATCGTCGTCGCGCCGGCGACGACGCCGCCGGCGATCGCCGCGTTGCCGACCCCGCCGCACCCGATCACCGCGAGGGACTCCCCGCGCTGCAGCGCGCCGGTGTTGACCACGGCCCCGATCCCGGCCATGATTCCGCAGCCCAGCAGCCCGACCGCTGCTGGGTCCGCGCCCGCCACCTTGGTGCACTGGCCGGCTGCCACCAGCGTCTTGGAGATAAACGCGCCGATCCCGAGCGCCGGGGACAGCTCGGTGCCGTCGGTGAGGGTCATCTTCTGATGAGCGTTGTGGGTGGCGAAGCAGTACTGCGGCTCCCCCTTGCGACACGCCCGGCACTGCCCGCAGACGGCACGCCAGTTGAGGATCACGAAGTCCCCGGGCGCCACTTCAGTGACGCCCTCGCCGACCGCCTCAACAACGCCGGCGGCCTCGTGGCCGAGCAGGTACGGGAACTCGTCCCCGATCCCGCCCTGGCGGTAGTGCAGGTCCGTGTGGCATACGCCGCAGGCCTGAACCGCGACAACGGCCTCCCCCGGGCCCGGATCCGGCACGACGACGTCCACGATCTCCACGGGGGCGCCCTTGGCGCGGGCGATCACCCCTCGCACGGTCTGCGGCACGCTTCCTCCTGAAGTTGACGGCTTTCAGGGGACAGTACGCGACGACCTCGGCGTCGCCGACCCCCCGCTCAGCACGCACGTCAGGCGCGACGGAACGCCAGACCGGCGACCAGTGCCCGTGGCGCAGGTCAGGACGCAGGTCAGGAGGCCGCTGCGTCGGCAGGCTGAACAAGCGCGGTAGCCACCGCAGCCAGCCCCTCGCCTCGGCCGGTGAACCCGAGGGCGTCGGTCGTCGTGCCACTCACGCTGACCGGAGCGCCGCACGCGGCGGACAGTGCCGTCTGGGCCTCGTGACGGCGCGCCCCGACGTTGGGGCGTACTCCGATGATCTGTACCGCGACGTTGCCGATCTCGTAGCCCGCGTCCCGGACCAGGCGCGCGGCCTCGGCAAGCAGCGTCACCCCGGACGCCCCCGCCCACTGCGGCCGATCCGTCCCGAAATGCGCTCCCAGATCCCCGATCCCGGCCGCGGAGAACAGGGCGTCGCAGCACGCGTGCGCGGCCACGTCGGCGTCAGAATGCCCCACCAGCCCTCTCTGGCCCGGCCAGTGCAGGCCCGCCACCATCAGCGGCCGGGCTGATGCCTCGTCGGCGAACGCGTGCACGTCCGTGCCGATGCCCACCCGCGGGAGGACGACGGGACGTCTGGCGGCATCTGCGGTCATGGCCGCAGCCTAAGACGATGCCGGGTCCGCGACCGGGGGCAGCACCGCCGGAGCGGGCTCAGGACAGCCGTCGCTCGAAGTCAGCCAAGTCTTCGGCCGTGGTCACTTTGGCCGCGAGGGACTCGCCGAGTACGACGAAAACGCGTTCGCCGAGTGCCTCGACCAAGGTCGCGTCGTCGGTGGCCTCCAGCCCAGAGGCGTGAGCCCGGGTCAGCACCGCCCGGGTGAACCCTTGCGGCGTCTGTACGGCCCGCAGGCGCGCGCGTTCCAGGGTTGCCGCCACGTGCCCATCGGCGCCTACCTGGGTGATCGTGTCCACGACCGGCAGGCCCGGGATCACGGCGCGCTCCCCGCCACGCAACGCGTCGATCACCCTCGCGAAGAGCGCCGGGGACGCGAGGCATCGGGCCGCGTCGTGCACCAGCACAAACTCGTCATCGTCCCGCAGCGCCGAAAGACCCGCCGCCACCGACTCCGTGCGCACCGCGCCGCCAGGCACGACGTCAACAGGCACGGCGGCAATAGGCACGGCGTCAACAGGCACAGCGTCAACGAGGCGCTGGCCGTTGGATGCCGCGTCCGCCCGCCACGTCTGCGCGGCGGCCACGTCACCCCGCGCAGTCTGCGCGTCGGCGGCCTCCGCGCGCGCCTGCGCCAGGTGGGAGGCGGGGGCCACCACCACGACATGAGTCACATCCGGGCAGGACAGCACCCGGTCGAGGGCGTGTCGCAGTAGGGTTCGGCCGCAGAGCGGCGCAAAGGCCTTGGGAACAGAACAGCCGAGGCGGTGGCCCGCCCCGGCTGCGACGATGATGACGACGACGCTCAGGAGGCCAGCACTCCGTCGAGGATGGTCTCGGCTTGGTCCTCATCGGTCTTCTCGGCGAGGGCGAGCTCCGAGACAAGAATCTGACGGGCCTTGGCGAGCATGCGCTTCTCACCGGCCGACAGGCCACGGCCCTTCTCACGGCGCCACAGGTCGCGGACCACCTCGGCGACCTTGATGACGTCGCCGGAGGCGAGTTTCTCCAGATTGGCCTTGTAACGGCGCGACCAGTTGCTGGGCTCCTCGGTGTGGGACGCCCGCAGGACGGCGAACACGCGCTCCAGACCCTCCTGACCGACGACATCGCGTACGCCGATATCATCGCAATTGTCGGCAGGAACCTCGATCGTCAGATCGCCTTGAGCTACTTTGAGTACGAGATAGAGTTTCTCTTCGCCTCGGATGGTTCGTGTCCTGATCTGCTCGATAAGTGCCGCACCGTGGTGCGGGTAGACAACCGTCTCGCCGACATTGAAGACCATGTGTCTTATTCCCCTTTCGCAAGGGCCATCTTATCACGGGGACGCCCGCACGGAAAGTCGGAACCGTCCGTTTGCGCTGGTCAGAGGGCGCACGCACCGTTCATCAGGCGCGGGTGATGTCTTGACAAGCAGTCTCGCCGTGTGGCACGCGAGCGCGATGCCGGCGGCGCTTCCGGGCCGCACTTCCGGACCGCGCTTCCGGACCGCGCTTCCGGGCCGCGCTTCCGGGCCGCGCTTCCGGGCGGAGATCCGGAGGGGATTCGGTGGGTCACGCGGGGAAGTGCAGCCTCAGAGGATGACCCGTCGCGCGTCGCGGCATCCGCGCCGGGAGTCCACGCAACTAGCGCGACCGCCCGTCTCGCCGCCCGACCGTCCGCCGACGCCCGTGGTGGGGCGTTCGCGGGCATCGGTTGCCGGAACGATAGGCTCACCTGCGTGACTCGCCGTACGTCTCCCCGCGCCGCCGCCGCCTCCCGCTACCAGCGGGGTGCCGCCGCACTCGTCCTGGCCGCCGCGACCCTCGGGTTGTCCGGCTGTCAGTGGACCTCCCCGGTCACCACGGAGTTGCAATATGACGCCGCCGATGGCACGTCGACCCAGGTCGGCGACGTCCACGTCTTGGGCGCGCTGATCATTTCCTCCGCCGAGAACGGGCCGGGCACTCTCGTCGGCGCCCTGGACAACCGCGGCAAGAGCACGGCGACCGTGCCGATCACCGTAGCCGGCGTTTCCGTGGCAAAGGTCGAGGTTCCCGCGGGGGAGCGCTTGAAGCTGAGCGACTCGGCCAGCGGCAAGCTCACCTCGATCCCCAAGGTTCCGGCCCCACCCGGCGCGATGACCGAGGTGATGTTCGGTGACGCCCGGGCCGAGCTGCCGGTGCTCGGTCCGAACGCCCCGTACGAGAAGTACGCTCCACGCGGGTCCGACTCATCCACCGAAACCGGTGCTGCGACCGGAACTGCCACCCCGTCGCCCACGACCAGCGTCACGACGTCGGCGAACCCGAACAACGCACCGGCCACCATGTCCCCGAGCAGCTGACTGAACACCTACGTCGAGCAGCTACTGCGAACAATGGATCCGAGCAACGGATCCAGCGTTTGGAGAGCTGACCGAGTGAGATGGGCCCCGCACCCCCTTGGGGAGCGGGGCCCATCTCCGTGGAGACCTGTCTCAGCGACCCTGGTTGGCGACGGCGGCAGCGGCAGCGGCGGCGGCCTCCGGATCGAGGTAGGCCCCACCAGGGGTGATCGGCTCGAACCGCTCGTCGAGTTCGTAGACGAGCGGCTGTCCCGTCGGGATGTTCAGACCCGCGATGTCGTCCTCGCTGATGCCGTCGAGGTGCATCACCATCGCCCGCAGGCTGTTGCCGTGAGCGGCGACGAGCACGACCTTGCCGTCGCGCAGGTCGGGAATGATCGCGCTCTCCCAGTACGGCAGAAGGCGCGTGACGACGTCCTTCAGACACTCCGAGGGCGGGTTCTCGCCGTCGATGTGGGCGTAACGCACGTCGTGCGCCTGGCTGAACTCGTCGTCCGGGTCGAGTGGCGGGGGCGGGGTGTCGAAGCTGCGCCGCCACAACATGAACTGCTCTTCGCCGTACTCGTCGCGGATCTGCTTCTTGTCCTTGCCCTGCAGCGCGCCGTAATGACGTTCGTTGAGCCGCCAGTGCCGCCGCACCGGGATCCAGTGCCGGTCGGCCGCGTCGAGCGAGAGGTTGGCGGTATTGATCGCGCGGCGCAGCACGGACGTATGCACCACGTCAGGAAGGACGCCTTCGGACTTGAGGAGCTCACCACCTCGTACGGCTTCCCGTCGGCCTTTGTCCGTCAGGTCGACGTCGACCCAGCCGGTGAACAGGTTCTTAGCGTTCCACTGGCTCTCGCCGTGGCGGAGCAGCACGAGGGTGTAAGTCATGGCACCACTCTAGTTCGGGGCGCCCTCGCCCCCGGCTCTTCGCGAAGTGACGCTCGACGCCGGCCTTTCGGCGCCGCACGTTAGACGCCGGAGACGCCGGCCGTGGTCGGACAGGAAGCTCGCGCGCGCCGTCGCCCGCGGCGACCGGTCCCGTCAGCCCGTACGGGGTGGGTCCGCGTCATCCCCGGCCGCGCCGACCGTCGGCTCCTCGGCACCGGCCAGGATGTCCCGGAAATCGTCGAGGTTGCGTAGCGACTCACCCCGAGAGACCCGCCATTCCCATTCGCGCCGCATCGCGGTGAGAAACCCGAGCGCGAGCAGCTCGTTGAACGCGCCGTCGCAGGACTCCAGGACCACGCCCAGGAGCTGGTCGAGGGAGTCGCCGTCGACCGCGCCGAGCGGGAGACGCCCCACGACGAAGACGTCGCCGCGGGCGTCCAGAGCGTACGCGAGGCCCGGTGTCCGCAGGTTGCGCTGGAGCAACCAGCGGTAGAACTGCGCGTGGTTCTCGTCCGGCTTGCGAATCACGAACGCCGTGATGCGCAGGTCACGCTCCCCGACCAAGACCGAGCAGACAGTTGTGAGTTTCTTCTCGCCGGGCAGCACCAGGACGATCTCACCGTCGCGCACTCCCGCTTCCTGCGCGATCTCGGCGTCTGCGGCGAAGCGTCGGACCGCCTGATGGGCTAACTCGCGGGCGTCGGTCATGACGCCCTCTTCTTGGCACCGGCGAGCACGCCGTGTCGCGGGCGCCGCGCCGCGACCGGTCGCAGCTGCCGTGCCGCCGCCGTGTGGGCCCGGCGTTCCTGCGCCGCCTCCGCGTAGACGGCCAGCAGCCTGTCGGCGGTGACCGCCCAGGAGAAGCGCCTGGCGTGTTCGATCGCCAACTTCGACAGCTGCGCGCGCCGCGCGGGGTCATCGAGCAGCACCTCGAGGGCGCGGCTCCAGTCGCCGACATCGTGCGTCGGCACCAGCACTCCGCCCCGCACCGTGACCGGCAGTCCGCCCACGTCAGCGGCCACCACCGGCGTGCCGCAGGCCTGCGCCTCGATCGCCACGAGCCCGAACGACTCCGAGTAGGAGGGCACCGCGACAAGGTCGGCCGCGCGGTACCAATGGGCCAGTACCTCGCGCGGACCGGGCCTCTCGAAGCGCACCGACTTCGCGATCCCCAGCTGGGTCGCGAGCTCCTGCAGCGCCCGCGGCCGCTCCAGCCCCGAGCCGCTGGGGCCGCCGTTGACCACGACGTGCACCCGCTCGGCGAGGTCACCGCGTCGCTCAAGCAGCTCGGCCACGGCCTTCAGCAGCAGGTCCGGAGCCTTCAAAGGCTGTACCCGCCCGACGAACGCCACGAGCAGGTCGTCCGCGCCCACGCCCAGCAGCGATCGGCTCGCGGCCTTGTCTGCCGAGGTAGCGGGGGTAAAGGTCTGCAGGTCGACGCCTGGGTTGACCACGCGCACCCGGCGGGCCTCGGCGCCGTAAAGATCCACCAGCTCCGCCGCTTCAGCGTCCGTGTTGGCGACCAGTCGGTCCGCGATAGAAACGACCTGCGCCTCCCCGATCTCCCGGACCGGGGGCTCGGGCGTGTCACCGGCCGCCAGGTGAGCGTTCTTGACGCGGGCCATCGTGTGCATCGTGTGCACCAACGGTACGTGCCAGCGCTCCGCGGCCAGCCAGCCCACCTGCCCGGACAGCCAATAGTGGGAATGCACGACGTCGTAGTGCCCCTCGGGGTGGGCGGCCACCTCCTGCATCACGCCCGCGGCGAAGGCGCACAGCTGGGCCGGAAGGTCTTCCTTGCCCAGTCCCCCGAAGGGTCCAGCCGGAACGTGGCGGACGGTCACTCCGTCGGCCACCTGCGCGATCCGCTCCTGCGCGCCCGAGGTCGCCCGCGTGAACACCTCGACTTCGACCCCCCGTCGGGCCATCTCCAAGGCGGATTGCAACACATACACGTTGAGGCCACCCGCGTCCCCGGTGCCCGGCGTCGCGAGCGGGGAGGTGTGCACGGCGACCATGGCAACGCGTCGTATCGGGGGGGCACCGCGATGCACCGGCACTCGCCTCTCCTTCCGATGGAGGACCCGCGGTTCCATCCGCGTGACGGCTTCGATCGGCAGCGCGTCGATGGCACGACGTCGTCGACGCGGGAAGACCGCCGACGACGGGATGACGCTTCGCACAACACCCGTCCCGCACCGATCCTTCCCGGCCGTCACCCATCCTGCCCGGGCCAAGTTCTCGACACCCTTCGGGGGTCCGTGCCCGGCGCCTGCAGGGCACGGACCGAGGGAGGCGTGGTTCTGTAGACATCGAGACGCATCAGAGCATGGCGACGTCCCGCGTCATGGAGCTCGATCGACGCGAGCTCGATCAACGCGAGCGCGATCGACGGGAGGCACGCCCCGCCCTGGGTCGGATCAGTCGCGCGCGTAATCGTCTTGGATGCGGACGATGTCTTCCTCATCGAAGTGACCGAAACCGACCTCGAGGATGCGGGCCGGCTTTTCGCCGAAGTTGGCCATCCGGTGAACGGCTCCGAGGGGCACCCAGATGAGCTCACCGCGCTGAGCGCTCCACGTCCGGTCTCCGACGGTGATGTCCATGGGAGCGTCATCGAGCACTGTCCACAGCTCGGCGCGCTGCCGGTGGGTCTGCAGGGACAGCCGCTGACCCGGGTTCACCGTGATGAGCTTGACGGTGGCTTGCTCGTTCTCGCAGAACTCTTGAAAATCTCCCCAAGGCCGCTGGACGCTGAACACCTGGTCGCGGCGGTCGGCATCGAGCCGCGTGTCCTGGCGCGTTGTGGCGTCGTCGTTCATCCTCATTCTTGGTCTCCCCCTCGGATCCCCCGGACGCGGGACGGGCCCGCGATCGAACATCTAGTGTACCGAGCGGCCGACACCGCTCGACGGGGACGCTGGTCACGGGCACGTGGTCACGAGCACGCTGGTCACGCGCGCTTCTTACGAGCCAGACCCATGACCCACGACCGAGGTCACCAAGTCACCAAGTCACCAAGTCACCAAGTCACCAGGTCACCAGGTCACCAGGAACCGTACGGCCCACGACCCGTCGCGCCGCCCTGGCGCTTCGTCGGCGTGTACCGCCGGATCGCCGGGCGGACGTCCGCCAGGAACACGCCGGCCGCCACCACCGCGACCAGGCCGATACCGAGCACGTTCCATATCGTCACGAAGCCCACCAGCGCCGCGACTCCCGTGATCGCAACCCACGCGTTCTTGTTGAGCTTCTCTGCGGCGGCGTAGGCGGATGCCGGGTATCGCAGCGATTCCACGAACGCGACGATCTCCAAGCCGAGGGCACCCACGCCCAGCACGAAGAGGACCAGCGACTGGGTGTTGTTCAAAAGCTGCATCACCCCAGGGTACGGGTGTGCCGTGAGCGACGGCGACAGGCTTGCCACCGGCCCGCTTCGGACCGGGCGCTGAGAGGGGCCGGACGCTTGTGGCGTCCGGCCCCTCTCATCCTGCGCAGCGCGACGAGGACGTCAGCGTCACGAAGACTTCGACGACTCCGTCAGCTTCGGCAACCGCGAGTTCCTCGGCATCGGCGGAACGTAGTCGCGAGCGGGCGTGACGGATGCCGTGGCCGGCTTCGCCGCCGCGGCCTTGGCGATCCGCTTCGCGGCGGCTTTCTTGCCGGACCGCTTGGCCACCGGCGCGGTGCTGCCGGCTTCCAGGCCCGCACCCGCGACGGACGACGCCTTCGTGTCGGCCTTGGACGGCGCGGCCTCGCTCGAGCGAGCAGAGTCGGTCGAGCGGCGGCGGCGCGCGATGGGCTTGACGCCCTCGCTGCCGCGGCGGGCCACCTCCGTGACCCCCTCGCGGAGGTGACCGGCCTGGTCGGCAACAACGTGCTGAGCCTGGTCCATGGCGTGGGCCGCCTGGTCCTTGGTGTGCTCCATCTGATGGATCGCCGCGTCACGGGTCTTGGCGGCGGCCTTGCGCGACTTCTCGGTCCGGCGGACGGCCTTCGAACGGCTCTTGTCGACCAGGGCCCCGGCCTGGCTCAGCAGACCAGCGGCGGTAGTGGCAGCCTGGTCGACCGCCTGACCGCTTCGGGTCTTGTCCGCCACATCTTTGCCACGCTCGGCGAGTTCGGAGTACTGCTTCTGGCCCCTGGCCACCGCACCGAGCGCCTGGTTCAGCGCTGCGGTGGGAGCGTGCCGCACACCCTTGACCACCTTCACGACGTCGCTTCCCGCATTCTCCGCGCTGTCCTGAAGCTGGTCGATGCCGGCGCCGGCGTCTTGCGCGGCCTTCGTCCCCAGCTCGCGGAGTTTTTCCACGGCGAGATCGGAGGCGCCCACCACGGCGTAGATGGGGGACAGTGCGTCCCGAACCACCTGCTTGGCTGCGGGATCCTTCTTTTCCGATAAGGCGTCCGTCATCACATGCTCCTTGGGAGGTGTCTTGGTGGTGTGGTCTTGCACGGGCTGGTCGACGACGAACCGTCCGTCAGCCCGGGTGTTCAGGAAGCGGTCGTACATCCCCAACAGCTCACGGCGCTGCTCGGTGTCGAGCCGCAGGTCGTGCCCGATCGCTCGGCGCACATCAAACGAGGTAGCGACGGTCGAGGAGTCGAGCAGCCCGGCCCGGGCGTAAAGGGACTCCGCGGACAGCGACAGCCCCTGGGCGAGCCGCTGCAGAATTTCCGCGCTGGGACGTCGCAGACCGCGTTCGATCTGGGACAGATACGGATTGCTGACGCCCGTGAGAGCGGACAGCTGTCGCACCGACAGGTTGGCGTTCTGCCGCTGCTGTCGCACGAACGCGCCGAGTTCAGGCACGCTCGCGCCAGAGGAAGGCAGAGTTGTCACACCGTCAGTGTGCTAACAAGTGCAAGCAGAGAGCAATTCTCACGACTGCGTTTCTCGCCACATCGCGCGCTGGGCGTGGTCAGGGACGGACGATCACCGTCTGCGCGACGGCGGTGCTGCCGGCCGCAAGCACAGCGTCTACCGGTGTGTTGCGACGCACGAGCCCGAGGGCGATCGGACCGTCGTCGATGTGCCGGGCCACAGTGCCCAACTGACCGACGGAGCGCCCGTCCGACGTCAGCGGAGTGCCCGGCTCTGGCAGCGTGTGGCCCGAGCCGTCGAGGTGGCAGAAGATCACCCGCCGAGGTGGGCGACCGAGGTTGCGCACCCGGGCCACCGTCTCCTGGCCCCGGTAGCACCCCTTGTGCAGGTGCACGGCGGTGCGCAGCCAGTCCAGCTCGTGCGGAATGGTGCGGTGGTCGGTGTCGGCGCCGAGACGGGGCCGCCAGGCCGCGACTCGCAGTGCCTCGGCGGCCCACAGACCCGCCAACGGGCGGTCCCCGACGGCGGCTTCCACCGTGTCGCGCGGGACGATGACCTCCCGCCACGCGCGCTCGGCGCCGGGATGGACCTCCTCCGGTCCGTAGCACCAAGTGTCCCCGACGGGCCCGGGCCACGGGTCACGCCAGGTGGGAGACTCGCCGGGCAACCCCTCGGCCGACACGGGCTCGCCGAGCACCGCGTACTCGTGCCCGCGGTCGGCCACCTCGACGCGCAGCATGAAGCGCATCGATTCCAGCCACGCGGTCAGGGCCTGGCTGGTGCCCGGTTCGACGGTCAGCCACGCGGTATCGCCGTCGTCGACCAGGTGCAGCGCGTGTTCGACGTGCCCCTTCGGGGTGAGCACGAGCGCCTCGGCTGAGGTGTGCGCGGGCAAGTCCGTGAGGTGCTGGGACGTGAGGGAATGCAGCCAGGTCAGCCGGTCGGGACCGGTCACGGTGAGCACGCCCCGGTGCGACAGGTCGACGACGGCCAGCCCCTCGCGCAGCAGACGTTGCTCGCGCGCCGGGTCACCGTAGTGCGCCGCCACCCCGGCGTCCACACCAGCCGCCGCCACGGCTCCCACTCGGTTCAACAGCACTGAACTCACGGATGTGCCTCCCTCGTTCTCGTCACGTCGCCGTTCTCGTCACGTCGCCGTTCTCGTCATGTCGCCGTTCTCGTCACGACCATCGTCCTCGTCACGACCGCCGCCGACCGCTCCGCACGCGGCACACCAGCCGTGGACCGCGAGATGCCGCACGTCGGCGGCGAAGCCCACCCCGTCGAGTAGCGCGCGCGCCAGGGTGTCGGCCACCCCGACCGGCGCCTCTCCCACGTTGCCGCAGCCCACGCAGATCAGATGGACGTGGTCAGCGTGGGTGGTCATGTGATAACTGGGCGTGCGCTGGTCCAGGTGCGTGTGCGACACGATCCCCGCATTCTCCAGCGCCTCCAGGTTCCGGTAAACCGTGGATAGTGACAGAGGCGTTCCACCGTCGTGATCGACGGCCTCCGAGATCGCGTCGGGCGTGGCGTGCTCCAGGCGCCGGACCGCGGCCAGCACACGCTCGCGCTGGGGGGTCATCCGCATCCCGCGCGCTCGCAACGTCGACCCGACGTCCCGGTTGGCCTCCGCTGCGCAGGCCGCACGTCCGGTCAGCTCCGGATCTCCGCTCACGCCGCCGGCGCCTTGCGCAAGGTCGCTGAGATGTGGCTCGTCATGGGGTGCCCGGTGGCGGCCATGTCCATGGCCCACATGAGCTGGGAGTCCACGTATCCATACATGCGCGTCGCGGCGTTGTACTCCTTGGCCTCGGGGCTGCGCAGCACGCCGTCGGTGCGCAAGTGCACCATCGGGCGATCTTCGTCGCGCTGACCCACGTACATCTCCACGATCCCCGTGGGATGCGCCAGCAGCAGCTCGATCTCCCCGTTGCGCAACACCCGCCAGAACCCACGCTCCGTGGCGGCCGCCTTGACCTGGTTGCCTTCGCCATCGAGCAGCCACGTGCGGCTCTCCCAACCAAGGAAGCCCCGGCCGTCGTGGGTGCACTCGATCTCCTGACCGAACTGGATCGAGTCCATCGACGGGTAGCCGACCACGCCGACCCCTGTCCACGTGCCCACCAGCCATGCGAGGGGCGCGAGTTCAGGCGGCAGCGTCGAGTCGAGTTCGAAGACCATGTGTTTCTCCTGTCGTCCTGCGGCGCCCCGGGCGCGTTCGCACCGGCGCGTAGGAGCGGCGGTGTCCAAGCACCGACATATCAGCGCCGACGTACCAGCGCCGGTGGGGTCGATCGTACGAAATGAAGCGTCACGACACGATCACCAGGGCGCTGATCACCACTCCCGTGATGAGCCAGGATGCGGCCCCCGACGCCACCTGTGGACGACGACGTGACTGGGTGGGTTGCACGAAAAAAATCTGCCGCAGCGCGTACGAGCCGACCCCGGCCAGCACGCCGGCGACGACCGCGGCCCACGCGGGGAGGGCGCCGACAGGCACCGCGCGAGCGGCGACGGTGGCGCCGATCCCGGCAAAGACCGCGGCGATCACCACGGCGGGGATGTCGTCGACCCAGCGTCCCCGGGCCACGTCGGCGAGGGTAGCCACGGCCACCGAACATGCCACGACGAGCGCGGCGGCGCGGGCGGTCTCGTGCTCCAAGTACGGTGTGGCGCCGGCCCAGGCGGCGATGATCAAGATGGCCGCCACGCAGGCCGCGAGCGACTCGACCAAGCGGGGCCGACCGTCCCTGCGCGCCAACTGGTGCACGAAAGCCGTCAGGACCGACAGCCCGAGCGCCGCGAGGACCCAGCGCAGATCGGCCACGCCTCGCTCCGGGGACCGGGACAGCCACCCCGTCACGACCAGGGCTACGGCCGCGATCGCCAGCACTGCCGTCGAGCCACGCGGGCTCGGAAGGTTGAGCAGCCGCACCCAGCCGACGACGACCGCCACGACGCACGCGGCGCCGACGGCGGCGAGCACCACGGGCCGGTCGAGGCCGGCGCCGACGGCTGCGACGACCGCGGCAAGCAACGCCGTCACCGTCACCCCGGGCCGCCACGAGCGCACCGGGAGCAGTGGACGGCCGGGGATGGCCGATGACAGCGGAGCGCGCGCGGGTGAGGGACCCACGAGTCACCCGCCCGCGAAGGGCGGCAACACTTCCAGGACGCTGCCGCCGGGGACGGGATCGTCCTGGCCGGCAGCGACCCCGTCGAGGAGTGTGGAGGCGACCGCCAGCACCTGGTCGAGCCCCGGATGGTCGGCGGCCACCCCGGCCAGGATCTCGCGCACCGAGCCGGGCGGACGGGACTCCTCGCTGGTGCCCGCCGCGTCGCGGGCGGCGGCCCAGTAGCGGACGGTCACCGCCTGGGCGGGTGGCTGCGGGTCGCGTGGAGAGGTCACGTCCTCAGCCTGCCATGCGGGATTGCACCGAGAAAGGGCGTGCCCGTCACCATCGCCGTGGTGCACATGAGGCAGCCGCCCGCCACGGTCTCCGCGTGAGCCGGGAGACGCTTCGCCTCCGTGGTGGAATGGCGCCATGGCTCTCGCGTTCTCCGTCAACCAGACGAACCGTCTCACCGCGGACGAGCTCGCCCTCGTCCGCTCCTTGGTCGAGGACGCCACCCGCCAGGACGGCGTCAGCCCCTTGTCCGAGCAGGGGATGCTGCACCTGGACGGCGCCCACCCCGGCGTGACCCACCTCCTCGCGGTGAGCGGCGCGCAGCTCCTGGGGTACGCGCAACTCGTCGCTTCCGGCGGGGCCCAGCCGTCCGGCGAACTCGCGGTCGGTGTCCACCACCGACGTCAGGGGATCGGAACGGGCCTACTCGATGAGGTGCTTGCCGCGCAGCCGCAGGCCCGGATCTGGGCGCACGGGATGCTACCGGGGACGCGTGCCCTTGCCAGCCGCTCCGGGCTCACGGTCGTGCGGGAGTTGTTGCGCCTCGCTCGCCCTCTGTCGCCGGACGACGCGTTCGACGCGGCGCTCCCGCAGGGTTACGAGGTCGCGACGTTCACCGACGCCGACGCCCCGCAGTGGCTCGCGCTCAACGCGGTCGCTTTCGCCCACCACCCCGAGCAGGGCCGATTGACCCGCGCGGATCTGGCTGACCGGATGGTCCAGCCGTGGTTCGACCCCGCGGGATTCTTCCTGATCCGCGACCCAGAGGGGCAACTCGCCGCTTTTCACTGGACGAAGGTCGAGGACGGCGTCGGGGAGGTGTACGTGGTGGGCGTCGCGCCCGACCGACGCGGGCTCGGGCTAGGACGGGCCGCCACCGCGATCGGCCTGGCTCACCTGCGGGACGCGGGCCTGTCACGAGTCGTCCTCTACGTCGACGGCGACAACGACGCCGCCCTCGCGACATACGTCACGGCGGGCTTCGAACGGGACCACGTGGACGCGCAGCTGGCGCGCGCCTGAGGACCAGGATGGACATTCACGAGGACGGGTGGCCCGCGACCGGCCGCGATCCCCACGCGATCGGCACGCGGGCTGCCGGCGCGCTGACCTGGCGACGAAAGAGTGCGGGCCTGCAGGTGGCGCTCGTCCACCGGCCCCACTACGACGACTGGGCGTGGCCCAAGGGCAAGCTCGACGCCGGCGAGGCGTGGTGCAGCGCAGCCGTCCGGGAGGTCGCCGAAGAGACGGGGCTCAAGGTGCGCCTCTCCGTCCCCCTACCGGCGGCTCGGTACAGCGTGAGCACGCCGACCGGCGAGCGGCAGGAGAAACTGGTCCGCTACTGGGCGGCGTCGGTGGTCGGCGGCGACGGCGCTCTGGATCATGAGGTCGACGAAGTGCGCTGGCTGGGAGTCGATGACGCGGCTCATCAGCTGACGTACCGCCACGACCGTCGGCAGCTGGAGGCACTGTCGCGCGCCGACCGGGACGGGCTGCTGGACGCGTGGCCGCTCGCGATCGTCCGCCACGCCAAGGCGACGCCCCGCAAGGCGTGGTCCGGCCACGACTGGCTGCGCCCACTGGACCCCCGCGGGGAACGCCAGGCCGCCGACCTGGTCGGGGTGCTCTCCGCCTACGGAGTGCGCCGCGCGATCACCTCCACGGCGACCCGCTGCCGCGACACCGTCGCCCCGTTCGCCGAGGCGACCGGCGCGGCCCTCGAGGCGACGAAATGGCTCTCCGAAGAGGGCTACCAGGCGGTCCCCCAATGGCTCGGGCCGCTCGTTAACGAAAGGCTGGACGTGGCCGAGCCGGCGGTGCTCTGCAGCCACGGACCCGTCCTGCCTCACCTCCTCGGCTTGCTCGCCGAGCATGCAAACCATGCCGACCCCGTCGATCATGCCGACCTGGCAGCGCGGTCGGTGTTGCTCCACGGTTCTGCAGACAAGTTGATGAAGGGCGAGGCATTGGTGGCGCACATCGTCGGTCGCGGTGTGAACGCCTGCGTAGTGGCTGCGGAACGTCACCTTCCGACCTGCTGAACGCTGGGTCGGTCGCCCGGGCCCCGCCGCTCCCGGTCACCCACAGGGTCCGGCATGCCTGAGCCGACCTGCGCAGATGTCCTCCGGTTGGGGTTCGGCGGCACAAGGCGTACCGTGGCAAGCGGCGCGCCGAGCCGCGGTAGCCCCGGGTCCCACATGAGATGCCGCCACGAGCGGCCGCGCGCCGCGAGGCGCTCCCGGCTCGGCGTGCCACCTCTGTTAGCCTCCTGCACTGCCTCGGTCCTCTCCTCATCCGCGCCGTCGAAGCTGCCGACCAGCGCTCGGTGCGACGCCGGACGGTCAACGTGCAAGAGTACGAGCGTGAGCGTCCCCACCTGGGTCCGAACTCCGCCGCGCCCACGCGTGTTCGTCCCCGCGGACCGCCACGCCGCCGCCGTCGAGTCGCTGCGCGCCACGATGGCTGCGCTCCCGCACGGCGTCCCGGTCCGCTTGGCCAAGCCCACGTCCAACCTGTTCCGGGCGCGCGTCGCGGCCCCTTTCGGCCTCGACGTCTCGAACCTCACGGGTGTGCTGAACGTGGATCCCCAGGCTCGGACGGCGGACGTGCAGGGGATGTGCACCTACGAGACCCTCGTCGACTCGACGCTTCCGTACGGGCTCATGCCCCTCGTCGTCCCCCAGCTGAAGACGATCACGATCGGCGGCGCGGTCACCGGCCTCGGGATCGAATCCACGTCGTTCATCCGCGGGCTACCCCACGAGTCGGTCCTCGACATGGACGTGCTGACCGGCGCGGGAGATGTGGTGACGGCGCGGCGGACGGGCGATCACTCCGACCTGTTCGCGTCGTTCCCCAATTCGTACGGAAGCCTCGGCTACGCGACCCGGCTGCGGATCGAGCTCGCCCCTGTGGGGACATACGTGGTCACCCGCAACCTGCGCTTCGCCGACCTGGCGGCCCTGACCGCCACCATGTCCGACATCATCGCGTCGCGCGACCACGGAGGCGAGGTGGTCGACGCGCTCGACGGAGTCGTGTACGGCCCACGCGAGGGCTACCTCATCCTTGGCCGGTTCACCGACACGCTCGACCCCGCGACGGAGCCGAGCGTCCCCAGCGACTACACGGGGCAGAGCATTTACTACCGTTCGATCCCTGCGCGTACGCGAGACACGCTGACCGCCCGGGATTATCTCTGGCGTTGGGACACCGACTGGTTCTGGTGTTCCGGCGCGTTCGGCGCCCAGCACCCCCTCATCCGGCGTTTGTGGCCGAGCCGTTACCGCCGCAGCGATGTCTACCGACGGCTGCTGGCGTTGGACCAGCGATACGGGGTCGCCGACCGTATCGACCGCCGGCGCGGCGGCCACGGCGTGGAGCGGGTCATCCAGGACATCGAGGTCCCCCTGGAACGCCTCCCCGACTTCTTGACCTGGTTCTACGCGAACGTCCCCATGGAGCGGGTATGGGTGTGCCCCCTCGTGCTCTCCGGGTGGACGGACCCCGAGGGACGAGATGCCGCGGCGCAGGCCTGGCCTCTCTACCCGTTGCCCCCGCACACCGCGTACGTCAACGTGGGCTTCTGGGGCACCGTCCCCATCGGCCCCGGGCGAGCCGACGGCGACGTCAACCGCGATATCGAACGAGCCGTGGCCGATCTTGGCGGGCACAAGTCGCTGTATTCCGACGCGTTCTACGACCGGAAGACGTTCGAGACCGCGTACGGAGGCGATCGCTATCGCGCTGTCCGGCGGCGCTACGATCCGCAGGGGCGGCTGGCCGATGTGTTCGAGAAGGTGGTGGGCACATGACGTACGTGTCCCATCGACGGCTGCGACACCGGCACCCACCGAGCGGCGATGCGCGGCCCCGCGGCACGCGTCCGCGCACGACCGTCGGCGACCTCGCGTCGGCTGTCACGGACGGCCCTCCGCCCCTGCGGATCACCGCCTATGACGGCACCGACCTGGGCCCGAGCGATTCCGACCTGCACATGCACATCGCCTCCGAGAAAGGACTCCGCTACCTCCTCACCGCGAGGGGCGACCTGGGCATGGCCCGTGCCTACCTGACAGGTGAACTGCAGGTCGAGGGGATGCATCCGGGCAACCCGCATCCCCTGCTGTGGCAACTCAAGCGTGAGATGAGGACCCGAACACCACGGCCGGATGAGGTCGCGCGGCTCCTACGCGGACTGCGACCCTCTCAGTTCGCGGCACCCCCTCCTCCCCCGCAGGAGGGACCGCCGCGCTGGCGACGCATGCTCCATGGATTGCAGAGCTCCCTCGGTCGCTCCTCGACGTCGGTCAGTCACCACTACGACGTATCCAACCGGTTCTACGAGCTGTTGCTCGGCGACTCGATGACGTACACCTGCGCGGTCTACGCGGACCGGTCCGACTCGTTGGACGACGCGCAGCGGCGCAAGTACGCGCTCGTCGCGGGCAAGCTCGCCCTCCGGCCGGGGATGCGGCTGCTCGACGTGGGCTGCGGCTGGGGGGGCATGGTCCGGCACGCGGCCCGTCTGGGCGTGCGTGCGCTCGGCGTCACCCTGTCGCGAGAACAGGCCGCGTGGGCGCAGGCCCGCATCGCCGCCGAGGGGCTGGCCGGTCTCGCCGAAGTACGGCATCTGGACTATCGGCAGGCCCCGCGTGAGCCGTTCGACGCGATCAGCTCGATCGGGCTCACCGAGCACATCGGGACCGCCAACTACGGCGCATACTTCGCAGAGCTGCACTCGCGTCTGCGGCCCGGTGGGCGGCTGCTCAACCACTGCATCACCCGCTCCGGCGGTTCGAGCAGCACGCGACCCGAAGCGTTCACGGATCGGTACGTCTTTCCCGACGGGGAACTTGCCCCGATCGGGACGATCCTGCGCGCCGCGGCCGCGTCCGGTTTCGAGGTGCAGCACGTGGAGGACCTGCGGATCCACTATGTGTACACGTTGGCCGCCTGGAGCGCGAACCTCGAACGCCACTGGGAGGCGTGCGTGGCCGAGGCCGGCGAGGGCACCGCGAAGGTGTGGGGCCTGTACCTGGCCGGTTCGCGGATCGGCTTCGAGTCCAACTGGTTCCAGCTGCATCAGGCGCTGCTGACGCGTCCCGACCGCGACGGCTCGCCGGCCTACCCGTTGCGCCCCGACTGGGACCCGAACCCGTAACGACGAGGCCCGCGTCCGAGGCCTGGCCGTCCGTTCTGGTCGCGCTCGTAGACTGGTCGGGTGAACTTCGCCTCGGCCTACGACCAGGGCTTCCTGCGCGTGGCGGCCTGCGCCATCCCCACCGCGATCGCCCGTCCCGAGACCAACGGCGCCACCATCGCCGCGCAGGCCGCCGACGCCGCTGCCCGGGGCGCCGGGGTGGTCGTCTTCCCCGAGCTGAGCCTGTCCGGCTACGCCATCGACGACCTGCATCTCCAGGCGCCGTTGCTCGACGCCGTCGAGGCGGCGATCACCGACCTTGCCGTACGAAGTGCGGAACTGGCGCCGGTCCTCGTCGTCGGGGCGCCGCTGCGGCATCGGCACCGGGTCTACAACTGCGCGGTCGTGCTGCACCGCGGGACGATCCTCGGCGTCAGCCCGAAGTCGTACCTGCCGACCTACCGCGAGTTCTACGAGCGCCGCCACTTCGGCGCCGGGGACGACATCCGGGACCACATCACCGTGGCTGGACACCGGGTCCCCTTCGGACCTGATCTGCTTTTCCGCGCCCTCGACGTGCCCGGTTTCACGCTGCATGCCGAGATCTGCGAGGACGCGGTGGTGCCGATCCCGCCGAGCGCGGCGGCCGCCCTGGCCGGCGCGACCGTGTGCGCCAACCTCTCCGGCTCCCCGATCACGGTCGGGAAGGCGGAGAGCCGCAAGCTGCTGGCTCGTTCCGCCTCGGTGCGCTGTCTGAGCGCATACATCTTCGCCGCCGCGGGTGAAGGTGAGTCGACCACCGATCTCAGTTGGGACGGCCAGACGTTCGTGTACGAGTGCGGGGATCTGCTCGGCGAATCCGAGAGGTTCCCGCTCGGCCCCCGCACGACCCTCGTGGACGTCGACCTGGACCGGCTGGTGGCCGAGCGGCACCGCCAGGGGACCTTCGATGACAACCGGCGAACCCACGCCGACCGGCTGGACGACTGCCGCATCGTCGAGTTCACGCTCGATCCGCCGCGCGGCGACATCGGGCTGCGTCGGGTGGTCGACCGCTTCCCGTTCGTGCCTGACGAGGTGGAGCGGCTGCACCAGGACTGCTTCGAGGCGCACCACATCCAGGTCAGCGGCCTGGCGCAGCGGATGCGAGCGATCGGCACGCCGAAGGCGGTCATCGGTGTCTCCGGCGGTCTGGACTCCACGCATGCGTTGATCGTGGCGACGCGGGCGATGGACCTGCTCGGACGGCCCCGCGCGGACGTCCTCGCCTACACCATGCCGGGATTCGCGACCAGCCCCGCCACCCGCAGCAACGCCGAACGCCTCTGCGCCGCGCTGGGGGTCAGTTTCGAGACCATCGACATCCGCCCGGCGGCCGAGCGGATGCTCGCCGACCTGCACCATCCGTACGCGGACGGGGCCGCGGCCTATGACGTCACCTTCGAGAACGTCCAGGCCGGGCTGCGCTACGACTACCTCTTCCGGCTCGCCAACCACCACGGCGGGATCGTCGTCGGCACCGGGGATCTCTCGGAGCTGGCGCTGGGGTGGTGCACCTACGGGGTCGGTGACCAGATGTCCCACTACGCCGTCAACACCGGGGTGCCCAAGACGCTGATCCAGCATCTCCTGCGCTGGGTGATCGCCTCCGGGCAGGTGGACGAGGGCACGGCGAAGATCCTGGCAGCGGTGCTGGCGACCGAAATCAGCCCCGAGCTGATCCCCGCCGAGGAGGGCGAGAAGCCGCAGAGCACCGAGGATTCCATCGGACCGTACGCGCTGCACGATTTCACGCTCTACTACCTGCTGAGGCTGGGCTACCGACCCGCCAAGATCGCGTTCCTGGCACAACAGGCCTGGGCCGACGCCGAGTCCGGCCAGTGGCCGCCGGGCTACCCGGAGGCCGATCGACAGGCTTACGACCTGGCCGAGATCCGGCACTGGCTGCAGGTCTTCGTACGACGCTTCGCCGCCAACCAGTTCAAGCGCTCGGCCGTTCCCAACGGGCCCAAGGTGATGGCCGGTGGCTCGCTGTCCCCGCGCGGGGATTGGCGGATGCCCTCGGATGCCTCCGCGGCGCTGTGGCTGGACCAGATCGAGCAGCAGGTGCCCACGTTCTGACCGGCGGTCGCTCTCACCTGGCGGTCGAGCGGCTCGATCGGCTGGCGAAGCACGGGAGTCGAGGGGCAGGCTGACCCCGTGCCCGAAAACGTACGTCTCGCGCCGCAAGGCGAGCAGACCGCGGCCGTGGCGTTGCCCACCCGAAGGTTGACCCCATGGCGGCGGTTGGTCGTGCGGCTCGGGAGCGCGGTGGCGATCCTGGTCGGTTCGGTCCTGATCGTCTACGCGGATCGCGGCGGCTACGTCGACGCGAACAACGACGACGGCCTCGGCCTGCTCGATTGCCTCTACTACGTGACCGTGACGCTGAGTACGACCGGCTACGGGGACGTCACACCGGCCACGGACTCGGCGCGCTTCATCAACGCCTTCGTCATCACCCCGGCCCGCGTGGCGTTCCTCGTCCTGCTGATCGGGACCACGTTGGAGGTTCTCGCCTCCGAAGGGCGGATGCAGTTCCGGATCGCTCGCTGGAGGAATCGCATGAAGGACCACGTGGTCGTCATCGGCTATGGCATCAAGGGGCGCAGCGCCGTCGACACCCTCATCAGCAACGGCCGCTCCAAGGAGAGCATCGTCGTCGTCGACAGCGGCGGCGAAGGCCGGCGCGACGCGCTGGCCGCGGGATACGCCGTGATCGTCGGTGATGCCACGCGAAGGTCCGTGCTCAGCCAGGCCGGGCTGGAACGAGCCCGTCAGGTGATCATCGCGACGGCCCGCGACGACACGAACATCCTGGCCACGCTGATGGTGCGTCAGCTCAACACGAACGCGTACGTCGTGGCGACGGTACGGGACCGCGATAACGTGCCGCTGATCCGCCAGAGCGGGGCCGACTCGGTGATCGTCTCGGCGGACTCTGCCGGGCGGATGCTGGGCAGCTCCGCGGTGTCGGCCCACCTGGGCCGGGTGCTGGAGGACCTGATCGTGTACGGGGAGGGCATCGAGGTCGCCGAACGCGAGACCCTCATGAAAGAGGTGGGCCTGGATCCGAGCTCGATCCCGGACCAGGTCGTCGCGGTCATTCGCGAGGACCGGCTGCACTACTACTTCGATCCCACCGTCTCCAAGATCGCCCGTGGGGACCGGCTCATCGTGATCCGCTCGGCGGTGGAACGCCCGTGGGCCCCCCGCCCGGGCACTCACGGCGAATTGACGTCGATGGACTCGGTCCGGGCGGCGATTGCCCACGCGACGGCCGAGCGAGCCAAGCGCGACGCGGCCGCATCCCAGAAACGCGCACCCGAGGACGGCGACTAGGCACGAGGCCGTCGGGCCGTGCCGACCGCCGTCGGCGTGGCGCCCCACCCCCTCATGTGGATCTGGGTTCACGGCGTCCAGAAGCGCGGGACGTGAGACGTCTTGCGCGTGGTCCCGACGCGGTGCAGAGTTTCAACGTGAACCAAAAGCGCTGGAGCGACGTAGACCCCCGCGTTCGGCAGGCGATCATGCTGGGCGGCGCCTTCGAAGCGGGTCTGAAGGTTGCCGCACTCATCGATCTCGCTCAACGGCCGCACGCCGACATCCGAGGCTCGAAAGCAGCGTGGGCCTTCGCCCTGACGATCGTGAACTCGGGCGGGGTCGTGCCGATCATCTACCTGCTGCGGGGACGCCGCACCGGGTAGCACGCACCGGGTAGCACGCACCGGCTAGCCCGCACCGGTCGCCCGCATCGAGCACCGGGACGGCCCAGCGTCAGCGACGAAGCTGTCACTCGCCGAGCACCTTGCGCAGGAAGGCGAGGATCGCCTCGTCGCTCACCTCACCACCGGGGACGACGTTCGCCCCGTACACGTTCGTTCCATACATGTTCGCTCCGTACCCGTGCGGCCCTCGGATCTCGTCGTGGAGTCTTTCCATCTCGACGTCGAGGCGCGCCGCGGTCGACGCGGCATCTCCCAGATCGGCGAGCAGCGCCGCAGGAACGTCACGGTCGTGCTTGTAGTAGATCTTGTGCTCCAGGCTTGCCCAGAAGTCCATGGCGATCGTGCGGAACTGCACCTCCACCGGCACGTCGACGACGCCGTCCGACAAGAACACGGGGACTTCGACGAGGGCGTGGAGGCTGCGGTAGCCGTTGGGTTTCGGGTGCGCGATGTAGTCCTTGACCTTGACGACCCGGAGATCCTTCTGGCCGCAGAGGAGATCCTGCACCCGGTAGACGTCGCTGACGAAGGAGCAGATCACCCTCACCCCGGCGATGTCGGTGATGGCCGCGCGGATCGCGTCCAGGGTGGGTTCGCACGTGAGGCCCTCGGCCTTGTCCAGGACACTCTGCGGACTCTTCACCCGCGAGGCGAGGTGCTGGATCGGGTTGGAGACGTGGCTGTGCTCGAACTCCCTCCTGAGGATCTCCAGCTTGGTCGTCACCTCCTCGATCCCGAATTGGTACGAGAGCATGAAGCGGGTGAACCGGCCCCGAAAGCCACGAATCCGTCCGAGCAGATCCTTCAGGGCGACATCATCGTCGTCTCCCGGCTCGAACTCGCGGGTCAACGCCTCCACCAGGCCGCCGCCAGGGTCCGGGGCGCCGGTCGACCGGCCTACGTCGACACGTGGGCTGTCCGGGCCATACGCGAGACTCACACGGGAAGCGTAACCGCCGTACCTGAGGGAACGCTCCGTCAGCCGCTACTCGTGGGCGGGCGTCATCACCATCGATCACCACGGGTCATCGAGAACGCGGCCCCGCACACACAACCGGGGCACCCACTCCCGGATGGCCACGGCCTATTCCTAGAGTTGGAGCATGACCGGCCAGGCGAATCCCCTCCCCGTCAAGGACGGGGCCTCAGATCCGTCCATCGCTTCCGTCGCCGACGTCGTGTCCTCCTGGTGCACTGACGCCGAAACGGGTCTGACCGCCGCCGAGGCCGCAACGCGCCTGACGGCCGACGGCCCCAACGAGCTGCGCTCCACACCTCCGGAGCCGACGTGGAAGAAGCTCCTGCGCCAGCTCCGGGATCCGCTGGTCTACCTACTCCTCGTGGCGATCGCGATCTCGTTCGCGGCCTGGCTGGCCGAGGGGGCCACGGGGCTGCCGATCGACGTCATCGTCATCTCGGTGATCGTGATCGCGAACGCCGTTCTCGGTTTCGTGCAGGAGAGCAAGGCGGAGGACGCCGTCGCGGCCTTGGCCGACATGACGGCGGCCAACTCCGCCGTCGTCCGAGACGGCACGATCTCGACGATCCCGGCGTCCCAGCTCGTCCGGGGCGACCTGCTCCTCCTCGCCGAAGGGGACAGCGTCGGAGCTGACGCCCGCCTCGTTCAGGCCGTCGCCCTGAAGGTGCAGGAAGCTTCTCTGACCGGAGAGTCGGCGGCGAGCGACAAGGAGACGGGTCCGCTCCAAGCGCCGGCGCCGATCGGAGACCGCCTCAACATGGTGTTCAAGGGCACCGCGGTGGTCTCCGGGGTCGGTCGCGCCGTTGTGACGAGCACCGGCATGGACACCGAGATGGGCCATGTCGCGACCATGCTGGAGGGGACGCAAGCCGAGCCCACGCCGTTGCAACGCGAGATCGACCAGATCTCAAAGGTGCTGGGGGGCATCGTCATCGCGATCGCCGTGCTGGTCATGGCGGCGCTGGTCCTGATCAACGGGGTCAGCTCGGTGCAGGAAGCCGTCGACATCCTGCTCATGGGCGTCTCGCTGGCGGTCGCGGCCGTGCCCGAAGGGTTGCCGGCGATCCTCTCGCTCGTGCTCGCCGTCGGCGTGCAGGCGATGGCCCGTCGCAGCGCGGTGATGAAGGACCTGCACTCGGTCGAGACCCTCGGGTCGGCGTCGGTCATCTGTTCGGACAAGACCGGCACGCTGACCCGCAACGAGATGATGCTCAAGACCGTCGTGACGGCGTCCGGGAGGCTGGAGCTGACCGGCGCCGGCTACGATCCCGCCGGCGAGGCCGTGCTCGACGGCCCCGACGCCGCTTCGAGCGAGGCCAGGCGGGTGCTCGCGGGTGGCGTGCTGGCCAACAACGCCCAGCATGCACAGGTGGACGGCGTGTGGGAGATCCAAGGCGACCCCACCGAAGCCGCGTTCCTCGTGGCCCAACATAAGCTGCCGGGCGTCGCCGAACGCGTCCGTTCGTACGCGCGCGAAGGCGAGGTGCCGTTCACCTCGGACCGCAAGATGATGTCGGTGTTGGCCAGTCGCGACGACCACGGCCGCCGCGTCATCAGCAAGGGCGCCCCCGACGTCCTGCTCGGTCATTGCGCGTACGAGTTTGTCGGCGAGGACATCGTTCCGCTGACGGACCAGCGACGCCGGGCCTGCCTCGACACCGTGACCGAGCTGTCGGCGCAGGGATACCGCACCCTCGGGGTCGCGTCCCGGGCCGCCGGCGACGGCGCCGCCGACACCTTCGACGACACCGCCGAACGTGACCTCGTCTACGCAGGCGTCGTGGGCATCATGGACCCGCCGCGCCCGGAGGCGGCCCAGGCGATCAAGGAAGCGCACCAGGCAGGCATCCGCACGATCATGATCACCGGCGACCACCCGGTGACGGCCGCCCGGATCGCCGAAGACCTCGGCATCGTCGAGGACCAGCACCCGCCGCGCGCGCTCACCGGCGCCGATCTGGACGCTCTGTCCGACGAAGAGTTCCAGGCCGTGACGCGAGAGGTGTCGGTGTACGCGCGCGTCGCGCCCGCACACAAGCTGAAGATCGTCGACGCCCTTCAGGCCGACCGGCAGATCGTGGCCATGACCGGCGACGGCGTGAACGATGCCCCCGCGCTGAAGAGCGCTGACATCGGCATCGCGATGGGCATCACGGGCACGGAGGTCACCAAGGACGCCGGAAGGATGATCCTTGGCGACGACAATTACGCGACGATCGTGGCCGCGGTCCGCCAGGGCCGGGTCATCTTCGACAACATCAAGAAGTTCCTGCGCTACCTGCTTTCGTCCAATATGGGCGAGGTGGCCACCGTCTTCTTCGGTGTCGTCCTGGCGCGCTTCCTCGGTCTGATCGACCCGGAGAATCCCACCGCGACGGTCGTGCCGCTGTTGGCCACCCAGATCCTGTGGATCAACCTGGTCACCGACTCCGCCCCTGCGCTCGCGATGGGCGTGGACCCCGAGATCGACGACGTCATGGCACGACGACCGCGGCGCTTTGACGACCGGATCATGGACCGCGGCATGTGGCTGAACGTCATCGCGATCGGTGTGGTGATGGGCGCCGCGACGTTGCTCACCTTCGACCTCTGCCTGCCCGGGGGGTTCTTCGAGGGCCTGGACCACCTGGCCGAGCCGCACCAGCAGTTGGACGTCGCACGCACCACGGCGTTCACCACCTTGGTGTTCGCCCAGTTGTTCAACGCCTTCAACGCCCGCTCGCGGGTCCATAGCGCGTTCCACGCGATGTTCGTCAACCCGTGGCTGCTCGGTTCCGTGGCGCTGGCCGTTGTGTTGCAGGTCGCCGTAGTGGAGATGCCCGTGCTTCAGACCGCGTTCGGCACGGCGTCTCTCGACGCCCTCCACTGGTTTCTCGCCATCGGCGCGGCCTCGGTCGTCCTGTGGTTCGAGGAGATCGTCAAGCTGATCCGTCGTGCGCTGCCACGCACCTGACACCGTCCGGAACGCCCTGACGCCGTGGTGCGAAACGAGCGGTTTTCGGTGGGACGGGCTGGGGCGCAGCACGCTCCCCTGCCGTGAGGAAGATGGGACAAACCCAGATCCGCGGGGGGCGTGAACGACGGGTGGGTTCGGGGCGCGTGTCGACGGATCGTCGAAACGTCACAGGAGGTCGCCTCGGCGCCACAGACGTGCGCAGGCGGCGAGATCCTCCCCCATCTGCAACACGGACGCGGCGGATCGCGCGTGAGCGCTAGACGTCTCCTGCGAGCTCGGCGAGCGGCCGCGCGCGTCGGCGTGCACCTCGTCGGGTTCGCGGCCTGCGCGGCCGACCGCCACTACCCGGCAGAAGGCCGCCGCCCGGTCGAACGCCCCGGCGACGTCGCCGTCGTACACACCGCGCAGGATGGCATCGGCGAGTTCGCGCATCGCCTCGGGGCCGGGAGGTGTCGCGGCCCCGGCGATCACGGAGGACACGTCGGCGTGCGCCACCCCCGCCGCGTAGTCCGCGCCCGCCCCCACCGCATCGCGTCGCACCCACTCGCGCAGCACATACAGTCGCCACAGCGCCCCGGGCAGGGTCCTCGCAGGCAGAGCCGCCCACAGGTCCGCAACCGTGTCCAAGCCCAGCTCGTCGACGAGCCGCACGAGGCGTTCGGTGAGCTCCGGGTCCGACACGGCGCGCCCGGTCCGCACGAGGATCGCGGCGGTCTCGTGCGCGATTTCGGTGATCTGAGCCGGGTCGAGCTCGCTGCGACCGAAGCCGTCAGGGCGGGTCGCGTCGAGCAGGGTCGGCCGCCGAAAGCGGCGCGTCCCCGAGGTCTGCCCTGAGAGAGGCGGCTCAGATGAAGGCTGAGCAGAGGGTGTCATCAGTCCCCGCTCGCGGGGCCGACGACGACGGCTCCGTCCGGGGAGAGCACCACGGTCCCGTCGTCGCGCAGCGTCAAGGTCGGGTCGTTCGCGAGCAAGACGACGATTCCCCGCGTCGAGCGCAGGCCCAGGTCGACGTCGGCGTGGCGGACGCCGAGGTTGACGGCCACGCGGTGTTCCCCGCGCCGGACCACCACGACCCCTTCGTCGTCCTCCGTGACCAGGATCTTGCTCAGGTCGCCGTCGCGCAGGTCAGCGCGGGAGCCGCGTAACGCGATGAGCGCCCGGTACCACCCCAGCAGCTCCCGGTGACCGGCCTGACCGGGCTCGGCCCAGTCCAGCACCGACCGATCGCGGGTGGCGTGGTCCTGCGGGTCGGGCACGTCGTCGGCGGACCAGCCGTGGGAGGCGAACTCGCGGCGACGCCCCTGGCTGACCGCTTCGGCGAGACCTGAGTCGATGTGGTCTGTGAAGAACTGCCAGGGGGTGGAGGCACCCCATTCCTCGCCCATGAACAGCATCGGCGTGTAGGGGCTGGTGAGCAGCAGCGCCGCTCCGCACTGGAGGCGGCGGGCGCTCAGGGTGGCGCTGTGCCGGTCGCCCATGCGGCGGTTGCCGACCTGGTCGTGGGTCTGGAGGGACGCGACGAACCGCCACCCTGGAATGTCCTTGCCGACCGGCCGACCGTGCCGTCGTCCCCGGAAGCTCGACCACGTGTCGGCGTGGAAGAACGGCGTCATGAGCAGGGTGGCGAGCGCCCCGTCGGCGTCGAAGTCGGCGTAGTAGCCCTGTGTCTCCCCGGTCAGCGCCACGTGCAGGCCGTGGTGAACGTCGTCGGCCCACTGACCGTCCATGCCCAGGCCGCCCTCCTCCACGGGCCGGACCGTCCGCGGGTCGTTGCGGTCGGACTCGGCCACGACCCACCGGCCCCGGCCGGTCGTCTCACCGATCTGGCGAACGCGCACGGCGATGTCCTCCAGGATGTGCACGGCCCGGTCGTCGTGCAGCTCGTGCACGGCGTCGAGGCGCAGCCCGTCCACGTGGAAGTCCGTCAGCCAGTAGGCCACGTTGTCCAGGACGAACTCGCGCACCTCGTCGCTGCCCGGTCCGTCCAGGTTCACCGCCTCGCCCCACGGGGTGTGGTGCCGCTGCGTGAAGTACGGTCCGAACGGCCCCAGGAAGTTCCCGTCCGGGCCCAGGTGGTTGTACACCACATCGAGGCACACCCCAAGCCCTCGGGCGTGGCACGCGTCGACGAACCGCTGCAGCCCGCGCGGACCACCGACTGGCTCATGCACCGCCCACAGACAGGTGCCGTCGTACCCCCATCCGTGCCAGCCCGGGAACGAGGCCACCGGCATCAACTCGACGACGTCGACGCCGAGGACCACGAGATGGTCGAGCCGCCCGATCGCCGCGTCGAAAGTCCCCTCATGGGTGAATGTGCCCACGTGCATCTCGTACAGGACCGCCCCTTCCAAAGGGACGCCCTCCCAGCCGTCATCGGTCCACTCGAAAGCGCCCGGGTCGAACACCGCCGAGCGTCCGTGGGGGCCGTCCGGCTGACGCAAAGACCGAGGATCAGCAAGGACCGGTCCACCGTCAAGCCGGAAGCCATAACGGGTCCCCTCGACCGCTGCGGCGTCGACGCTCGACCACCCCTCGCCGCGGTCGTGGTCCGCGGTCATGGGCAGCACCTCCTCACCGAGGACGAGATCGACACTGATCGCGCGCGGCGCCCACACTGAGAAAGTGCGGTCGACGGGCGTGCGCCGTTCCTCCGTGACGGTAGAGGGGGCGAGCGTCGCTCTCGCGGTGCTGTCTGGGTGGTTCATCAAGTCCTCGTCGGCGAACAGGGGCGTCATCTCATGAGCGCGCGGCGACGCGCTGACCATCCGACGGTACGCCATGAGGGCGGCGCGCTCCGGGCGAGGTCCACCGCGCCTACCGGGTGGTAGCCCGGCGAGGCATCCGTCACGTCAGCTTCACGTCTGCGTCACGTCGAGTCGCCTCGCCGTCACCTCGGCGCTGCAACAACACGGCGACCGGCAACTCCTGCAACAGGCTGGCTACCGACGTCGGACCTCCCTCGAAGGCTCGATCGGTGAGGATGTCCCGCCACTGCCCCTCGGGCAGGTCGATGCTCGTCTCGCCCCACCCCCCGGCGGCGGCCAGCCGCGCGGGCGCCCGTGTCACGAGCGTGACGAGGCGCACCGTCCGGCGCAGACCGAGCGCTCCCGCGATTCCTCCGCCGCTCGTCCGCACGAACCCCAGGGCGTGCTCGCTGGGGCACGTCACCGGGGTGTAGCTGCCCCCGGTCAAAAGGTCCGGCTCCTCGCGGCGCAGACGCAGTACACGAGTGGTGAGCAGCAGTTTCTCGGCGTCGAGCCCCCGCGGCGCGCGGGCCGGTCCCGGGCCGCCGTCCTCGCCGAGCCCCCCGGCCTCGCCGAGCCCCCCGGCCTCGTCCAGGCTGGCGAGCAGGTCTCGGCGCACGCCGTACTCCACGGGCCGACGGTTGTCGGGGTCGACGAGGGACAGATCGACGATCTCGCAGCCCTGGTAACAGTCGGGGACCCCCGGCAGCGTGAGCTGCAACGCCTTGGCGGCCAGGATCGTGGCCCGCGCGGCTTCCGCGTTCGCCGCCAGGGCGCGTCTGATCGCGTCGTACAGCCGTCCGTCGCGGCGCACCTTGTCCACGAACGACAGCACCCGTCGTTCGTACTCCTCGTCGCCGTCCACCCAGGCCGTGCCCTGCTTGGCCTCCCGCAGGGCCTTGAGCAGGTAGGCCTCCATGCGTTCGGTGCCGATATCGCCGACGCCGAGGATCGTCTGCCACAACATGTGCGCGGTCGGGGCGTCGACGCCCATCTCCGCCGCGCGTTCGCGGGCCACGGTGGAGCACTCGATCCACGCGTGGGGGTCGCCGGCGACGGCGAGGATGCGGGCGCGCGCGTCCTCGCTGCGCTTGGTGTCGTGGGTCGACAGGGCCGTCATACCGCGCGGCCACTCCTGGACCTGATGCTCGGCCCACTCATGCAGTTCCTGCGCAGAGCCGGTGTCGAGGCCCTGCGGGTCACCGCCGACTTCGTTGAGTGCGATGAGACGGTGCCAGCGGTAGAACGTCGTGTCTTCGATCCCCTTGGCCATCACCGGTCCCCACGTCTGCTGGAGTCGGGTCGTGAAGTCGAGCGCCGATGGGTCGTTCTCGCCGGCCACGGTGAGGGGAATGAGCGCGTTCAGCTCCGTGTCGAGGTCGGGCCGCGCGGCGCGCGCCCTCCGGAACGCGCCGGTGAGGTGCTCGACGGCGGCTGCCGAGATCCGCTCGTCGGTACGGACGTACGCGCGATAGACCTGACCGGCCACGAGAAGCTCTACGACCGCCATGCGCAGACGGTCCGGGTCGAGCTCCGGCAGCGCCTCGCGGGCGCGGCGGGTGAGGCGCTCCACCTCGGGGACGAGCAACTGGTCGACGACCTGCCGTTTGGCGAGGTCCACCGCCTCGGACAGGGTGGCGGGGCCGCCGGCGAGCGCCCACTGCTGCGTCAGGACCTGCGCATCGGCCGGGTCGACCAGCGCGTCGGAGATCGCTCGCAGCCCGTCGTACCCCGTGGTGCCGTCGCAGGCCCACGTCGTCGGCAGGCGCTCGGAGGCCTCCAGGATCTTCTCCACGACGACGTACGTGCCCTTGGTGGTGGACGTGCGCAGCTGCTCAAGGTATCCGGCGGGGTCGGCGAGGCCGTCCGGGTGATCGATGCGGAACCCGTCGATGAGGCCCCGCTGGTTGAGGTCGAGCAGGACGGCGTGCGTGGCCTCGAACACCTCGGGCAACTCGACGCGTACGGCGATGAGCTGGTCGACCTCGAAGAAACGGCGGTAGTTGAGGGTGTCCTTGTCGCGCCACGACGTCAGGCGGTAATGCTGGCGGTCCAGCACCGCCCGGATGTCCGGTCCGTCGTCCCCGCCGCCGTTTCCGCTGTCCTCTGTGCCGAGCGCGACGGGCAGGACGTGCTCGAAATAGCGGAGGATCGGCACGTCCGCGCGGCTGGATGAGTGGGTGAGCGGGTCGGGCATCGTGTCGAACGTGATCTGGCCGTCCGCCAGGACCTCCGCGAGCGGTGCCCCGAGGATGGGCACCCCCATGCGTCCGCCTCCGGCCTTCCAGTCGATGTCGAACCACTCGGCGGTCCGGGCGTCTCGCCCGTCTTTGAGGACCTCCCACAGCGCGGTGTTGAGGAACTCAGGAGCCACGAACGCCATGTGGTTGGGGACGACGTCGACGATGATCCCGAGGCGATGGGCCTGCGCAGCCCGCGCCAGGGACTCGAACCCGGCCATCCCTCCGAGCCCCTGCGCGATCGCGCCGTGGTCGATGACGTCGTAGCCGTGCATGGAACCGGACGAGGCCTGCAGGATCGGGCTCAGGTACAGGTGGGAGACGCCGAGGTCAGCAAGGTACGGCACGATGGCCTCGGCGTCGGCGAAGGTGAAGCCGTCGTGCAACTGGAGGCGGTACGTGCCGGTGACGGGCATGGGTGGGCCAGCTCCTGGGGTCGGGGGCGCCGCCATTGTCTCAGATCCACGGCTTGCAGCGCGGGGGTGCCACGCACGCCCTCACGCCCGGCGACCCACCGACCGTGGTGGTTCTGGCACCACGATCCTTGCGCTCTGGGCGAGCTCGCGCGCGGCGCCCAGAATGGTGCGCGTCGCCGAGCAACCGATCCGGCTCGCGCCGGCTCCCACCATGACCAGCAACGTCTCCAGGTCACGGATCCCGCCCGAGGCCTTCACCCCCATCCGGTCCGGCACGTTCGCGGCCATGAGCAGCACATCGGCCACGGTGGCCCCGATCACCCCAGCGCCGCCCTGCGCCGCGTTGCCGACGACCGCGAATCCGGTGCTGGTCTTCACGTAGTCCGCCCCCGCTTCGACGGCGACCCGGCACCCGTCGACCTTGTCGGAGTCGTCCAGGTATGCGGTCTCCAAGATCACCTTGACCAGGGCGCCCGCCGCGTGCGCGACGCCCACCACCGCAGCGATGTCCTCGGTGACGGCGTCGAGATCGCCGCCGCGCAGGCCCCCGATCGAGAGCACCATGTCGAGCTCTCCGGCGCCGTCCGCCAGGGCCCGTCGCGACTCGGCGACTTTCGTAGCCGTCGTGGTCGCGCCGTGCGGGAACCCGATGACCGTCCCGACTCGAACCGTTGAATCCCGCAGTTGCCGCGACACCGCGGCGACGTCGACCGGCCGGTCGGGGCCAACAGCGCATGATCGATCAGCGCGGCGATGTCGGCGACGGACAACTCCGTGCCGGGGGTGATGCGGGCCATGCGGGGGAGCCTACGTCGCGACCGGCAGCAGCAGCTCCAGGGCGATCTCGTCCCGGCTCTCGATCCCGTAGTGACCGATCAGCGGCACCTCACCGGCCCCCATGCGGCGTTTCGTGTCGCGCGCGAGGTCCATGGCGCCGACGAGGACCTCGACGATGCGCATGCCGCGCCGCTGGTAGAAGCGCAAGGCGTCCAGGTTGTCGTTCGTCGTGATGAGCCAGAGCCTGCGCAGCTGCGCCTCGCGCGCGAGGCCCTCCGCGGCGGCGAGCAGCGCCGACCCGACGCCGCCCGTGCGGCGGCTCGCGTTGATCGTGACGATCTCCAGCGCATCGTCGGCGATCACGTACGTCACCAACCCCACCAGGTCGGTGCCGGATTCGGCGAGCAAGGCCGGGATGGTCGCGCAGTCGTAGGCCTGTCCGTGCGACACGACGATCGGCCCGCCCCACGCCTGCCGGAGGTAGCGCGCCACGGATTCGGCGTCCCCTGACCCCTTAGGACGGATCCGCACGCCATGAGCTGTGGCGCCGTGGGTGGTGCCGCTGTCGTCGCACATGGCCG
>CAJDWQ010000003.1_pt2 | contig 51779 bp, 46 predicted proteins | sample 7391641 | NCBI WGS metagenome assembly CAJDWQ01 (sample SAMEA7055718, study PRJEB34461) | soil metagenome | biome: terrestrial ecosystem; feature: Peninsula; material: soil | place: Antarctica | collected 2016
CGTCGACGCGTGGCGGCCTTCGCCGATCGTTTCCTGGCACAACCGCCGGAACGCCCGGTTCGTGATGCCGGCCATGGGCGCCAGCACGACCGGAGTGGGGATGGTGAGTGGCCCGATCCGCAGGGGCGGCATGACCGCCTGCTGCGGACTCGGATGCGTCGACGATCTGCTCACGGTGTTCGATTCTCCCCTACCGCGGCCATTCGAGCCGTGACCGGTTGCGCGGCGTCCCGTCCGCCGGCGTTGGCGTGTCGTGCCAGGGACGTTGTGCCAGAGACGTCGCGTCTGACGCCTGGCCTCGGGCTCTCCTGCGGGGAGAGCGGCTCGCCTGTCGTACGCTGTCCCACGTGAGCGACCCGACGCCCTCCCCCGCGGCCAGCACCGACACCTCCGCCCCCTGCGGCAGCTCCCCTGCGAGCTGCGGGAGCACCCCGACCGCATGCGGCGGCGGCGCGTGCGGTGGCACCGACGCGGAGCTGAGCGGCAAGGGGGTCGACGGCCCAGGGCAGGCCGGAGACGCGAGCTGTTGCGGCGGCGAAGCCGACGCGGCGACATCGCTGTCCCAGGCGCGCAGGGTCGTGGTCGTGACCGGACTGATCGGCCTGACCCTCTCCCTCGCGGGGCTGATCCTTGGCGGCTGGGTCGGGTTCATACTGGTCGCCGCGGTCTCGGTGGGGATCGGCAGCGCGCTGGCGCGGGCCTGGCCTCGCCTGTCGACGAACGACCGCTGGATCCGAGTGGCGGTGCTCACCCTCCTGCTGGCGCTGGCCCTGGTCCGGGCTCTGCCCCGCTGAACCCACCCGCGACGCAGTCAGCCGCGACGCGCCTCGTTCGGCGCCGTCTGGCCGGTCGTCCGGTTGCTCGAGCCCGCGACCCCGCCGGCCCAGAAGCACATGTCGGGGACAGGTGCAGGTCGTCTAGTCGACGCCGAACTCCATGGCCGCCCGGTCCAGGGATTCCTCGGCGTCGGCGACGTCCTGCGGCTTGCGAGCGATCATCTCGGCGCCACCCGGTTCCAGCTCGCCGACCAGATCGGTCGTGGCCAGTCCCAATGCCTGCACGCCGGAGCCGGTGCCGAGCAGCCCCATCCCGACGTACTGCTCTAGCCGCGAACGGCTGTCACCGATGTCGAGGTTGCGCATGGTGAGCTGGCCGATGCGGTCGGTCGGGCCGAACGCGGCGCCCTCGGTGCGCTCCATCGACAGCTTGTCAGGGTGATAACTGAACGACGGGCCGTGTGTGTCGATGATCGAGTAGTCCTCGCCGCGGCGCAGCCGCAGGGTGACCGACCCGGTGACGGCGGAGCCGACCCAGCGCTGCAGGGATTCGCGCAGCATCAGCGACTGCGGGTCGAGCCAGCGGCCCTCGTACATCAGCCGCCCGAGCTTGCGGCCCTGGTCGTGGTACGTGGCCAGGGTGTCCTCATTGTGGATGGCGTTCACGAGACGCTCGTACGCGATGAACAGCAGGGCCATGCCAGGTGCCTCGTAGATACCGCGCGACTTGGCCTCGATGATCCGGTTCTCGATCTGGTCGGACATGCCCAGGCCGTGCCGGCCGCCGATCGTGTTGGCCTCCTCGACCAGGTCGAGCGCCGACTCGAAGCGGCGGCCATTGATTTCGACGGGTCGGCCGCGGTCGAAGGTGAGGGTCACGTCCTCGGTCGCGATGCTGACGGCGGGGTCCCAGAACTTGACGCCCATGATCGGCTCGACGACGTCTTCCAATCCGGTGTTGAGGTGTTCGAGCTTCTTGGCCTCGTGGGTGGCCCCCCAGACGTTGGCGTCGGTGGAGTAGGCCTTTTCCTGGCTGTCCCGATATGGCAGATCACGCTGCGAGAGCCACTGGCTCATCTCGTCGCGGCCGCCGAGCTCCCGGACGAAGTCCTCGTCGAGCCAGGGCTTGTAGATCCGCAGGCTGGGGTTGGCCAGCAGGCCGTAACGATAGAACCGCTCGATGTCGTTGCCCTTGAACGTCGAACCGTCGCCCCAGATCTGGACGTTGTCCTCTTTCATCGCGCGGATGAGGAGGGTGCCGGTGACGGCGCGTCCGATGGGGGTCGTGTTGAAGTAGGAGCGGCCGGCGGAGCGGATGTGGAAGGCGCCGCACGCGAGAGCGACCAGTCCTTCCTCGACCAAGGCCTCACGGCAGTCGACGAGGCGGCTGATCTCCGCGCCGTATTCCACCGCGCGTCCGGGCAGGGAGCCGATGTCGGGTTCGTCATACTGACCGATGTCCGCGGTGTACGTGCACGGCACCGCGCCCTTCTCGCGCATCCACGCGACGGCCACGGAGGTGTCAAGACCCCCCGAGAACGCGATCCCGACTCGTTCGCTGACGGGGAGCTTCGTCAAGACCTTGGACATGTCGATGATTATTCGATACGACGCATGACTATGCAAGTCGGTCAGTCGCCGCTGACCTCATCGACCGCTCCCCCGTACCGGCGATCCCGGCGCGCGTACGTGTCGATCGCCTGCCACAGGTGCCGCCGATCGAAATCGGGCCACGGTTCGTCGATGAACACGAGCTCCGCGTACGCGCTTTGCCACAACAGGAAGTTCGAGGTCCGCTGCTCGCCGCCACTGCGGATAAACAGGTCGACGTCCGGCATGTCCGGGTCGTAAAGGTGTCGGGCGAACGACTCCTCGTCGATCCCGCGGCCCTTGATGTGCCCCTGCCGCGCCTGCACCGCAATCTCGCGCGCCGCGTCCACGATCTCGGCCCGGCCCCCGTAGTTCACGCAGAAGTGCAGCGTGAGCAGCGTGTTGAGCTCGCTCAACCGCTCGGCATCGACCAACTCGTCGATCACCGACTTCCACAACCGCGGTCGGCGGCCCACCCATTTGACCCGCACCCCCATCGCGGTCATCTGGTCGCGACGACGGCGGATCACGTCGCGATTGAAGCCCATCAAGAAGCGGACTTCGTCGGCGGAACGGTTCCAGTTCTCGGTCGAGAACGCGTACGCGGAGATATGCCGCACCCCGATCTCGACGCACCCTGCGAGCACGTCCATCAACGCGGCCTCGCCCGCCTTGTGCCCCTCGGTACGCGGCAGGCCGCGCGCGTTGGCCCACCGCCCGTTGCCGTCCATCACGATCGCCACGTGGTGCGGCACCAGCTCGGGCGGGATCGCGGGCGGGCGAGCGCCGCTTGGGTGGGGGAACGGCGGCGTGAGCCGCGCCGACGGGCCCTGAGGGGTCTGCGGGCGTGGCGTGGCGCTCACCTCAACCGCGTTCCACGAGCCGCAGGGAGCGCACGCCGCGCTCCAGATGCCATTGCAGGAAGGCGGTCACCAACCCGCTGCCCTCGCGGCGGTGTCGGGGCAGGCTCGCCTCGGCCGTGGGCCAATCGCCCTGGAGCAACGCGCCGAGCAGGATCAACGTGCCCAGCGCCGGCGCGGCCGAGCCGGGCATCCGGCAAGACGGGCACACGCACCCCCCCGCGGCCAGGTGGAACGCCTGGTGCGGGCCGGATGCGCCGCAGCGGGCGCAGTCACGAAAGCTCGGCGCCCAGCCCGCGGTGGACAGGGCGCGCAGCAGGTAGGCGTCGAGGATCAACAACGAGTCGTGCTCGGCGGCCGCGAGGCTCGCCAACGCGCCGATCAGTAGACGGAACTGTTGGGGGCCCGGGTCACCGTCGCCACCGAGGCGCTCGGCCGTCTCCAGCATCGCTGCCGCGGCCGTCCAGGCGGCGTAGTCGCGTGCCAGCGCCTCTCCGTACGGCGCGATCATGTCGGCCTGCGTGATCGTGTCGAGGCTGCGACCCTCGTAACACATCACGTCCACGACCATGGCCGGCTCCAGCCGGGCACCGAAGCGCGACTTCGTGCGGCGCACCCCCTTGGCGACCGCCCGCACCAGACCGCGCCCGTGGGTGAGGAGGGTGACGATGCGGTCGGCCTCCCCCAGCTTCTGGGTCCGCAGCACGATGGCGGCCTCGCGATACAAGGGCACGTCGCCATTGTGCCCTGGCGCGCCGACGTGGCGGCGCCGCCATGCCACTCGCGCCCCACTCGCGCCCCAGTCGCGCCCCAGTCGCGCCGCACTCGTATCGCACTCGTACCGCGGAAAAGATCGGACACGCGTACGATCAACTCCATGTCACCCGACCGTACCGTCGCCGCTGGCCACCACGGGGACCGCAGCGACGTCGCCGCGTGGGCTGACCACGCGCGGCTGGGCTTTCAAGGCTCACTGCTCGACCTCGAGGATGATCTCGACCTGCGGCCACTCGGCGCCGCGGTCCAGCGCACCACCTTGGCCCACGGAGCCTGGGTGGACCTGCGGCCCGGTTGGGTCACCGGATCCGAGCAGCTGTTCGAGGTGCTGCGCCGCGCCGTGGATTGGCGCAGCGAGCGGCGCCGCATGTACGAGCGGGTCGTGGATACACCCCGCCTGCTGCGGTTCTACGGCGCGGGCGAGCCGCTGCCGCACCCCTTTGTCGCGCAGGCCCGCGACGCGCTCAGCGGCCACTATGCGGACCAGGTCGGCGAGCCGTTCACGAGCGTGGGGATGTGTCTCTACCGTGACGGGCGCGACAGCGTCGCCTGGCACGGCGACACGATCGGTCGCGGCGCGACCCAGGACACGGCGGTGGCGATCGTGTCGCTCGGCACGCCACGCACCTTGTTGCTGCGGCCCCGCCGTGACGGCGCGTCGTCCGTGCACGCGACACCGCCGACATCGCCGACGCTGGCGCCTGCGTCTGCGACATCGGGCCCGGGAGTCGGCCCGCTGCGGTTCCTGGTGGGGCACGGCGACCTGCTGGTGATGGGTGGCTCGTGCCAGCGGACCTGGGAACACGCCATCCCGAAGCTCACCGCGTCGACGGGCCCACGGATCAGCCTGCAGTACCGCCCCCACGGCGTCGCCTAGGCGTCCACCACAGCTCGTATTGCCGCAGCCCGCGACATGGGCCGTTCGTGCGCGCTCGAGCGCCGTGGGTCGCCGGGGGGTCGAGTCAGATCAGGGTCCGCCGCCGGGTCGGCTGATCCGAGACGAGCCCAGGGTGAACCCTGCGTCTCGCTCGGCGCGGTTCACCGCCGACAGGATCGCCATGAACGAAGCATTCACGATCGAGTTGTGCAGGCCGACGCCCCACAGGACCCGATTGCCGACCGCGCACTCGACGTACGATGCGGCGCGCGCGTCGCCGCCGGCGGACAACGCGTGTTCGGCGTAGTCGAGCACGCGCACATCGATGCCGACCCGCGCCAAGCCGTCCACGAACGCCGCGATCGGCCCGTTCCCCCAGCCTTCGATGGTGATCTGACGACCGCGGTCCCGGACCACGGCCTCGACGTGGTCCCGTCCGTCCGCATCCGAGGTGGTCGTGCTGCTGACCGGCGTGAACCGGCCCCAGGCCTCCGCACCGTTGCCGGTACCGGGCAAGTACTCGTCGGCGAAAACCCCCCACATCGCCTTGGCGTCGACCTCGCCACCGAGCGTCTCGGCGCGCCTCTGCACCACGTTGGACAACTCGATCTGCAAGCGCCGCGGCAAGTCCAAGCCGTGCTCGGTCTTCATGAGGTACGCCACGCCACCCTTGCCGGACTGGCTGTTGACGCGCACCACGGCCTCGTAACTGCGGCCCACGTCGTGCGGGTCGATCGGCAGATACGGTACGGCCCAGGGGATCTCATCGACGGTCCGACCGGCAGCCGCCGCAGCCGCCGCCATGGCGTCGAAACCCTTTTTGATCGCGTCCTGATGCGACCCGGAGAACGCCGTATAGACCAGGTCACCCCCATACGGGTGCCGCTCGTGGACCGGCAGCTGGTTGCAGTGTTCCACCGTGCGGCGGATCTCATCGATGTCGGAGAAGTCCAGCTCCGGGTCGATGCCCTGCGTGAACAGGTTCAGGCCCAACGTCACCAGACACACGTTGCCGGTGCGCTCCCCGTTGCCGAACAGGCAGCCTTCGATGCGGTCGGCCCCGGCCATGAAGCCCAGCTCGGCGGCTGCCACGCCGGTGCCCCGGTCGTTGTGTGGGTGCAGCGAGATGATCACCGCGTCGCGGCGGGACAGACCACGTGACATGTATTCGATCGAGTCCGCGTACACGTTCGGGGTAGACATCTCCACCGTGGCCGGCAGGTTGACGATCAGCGGCCGCTCCGGCGTCGGATCGACCTCGTGGATCACGGCGTTGCAGACGTGGATCGCGGCGTCCAGCTCGGTGCCGGTGAACGACTCGGGGCTGTACTCGTACGTGATCTCCGTCTCCGGGATCTCCTGCTCCAGCTTGCGGCACAGCCGCGCCGCCTGGACGGCGATGTCGGTGACGCCGTCGAGGTCGGTGTGGAAGACGACGTCGCGCTGCAGGATGGAGGTCGAGTTGTAGAAGTGCACCACCGCGCGCCTCGCCCCGCGGATGGCGTCATAGGTGCGCTCCACCAGGTGCTCGCGCGCCTGGGTCAGCACCTGGATGCTGACGTCCTCCGGGATATGCCCGTCGTCGATCAGCAGGCGGCAGAAGTCGAAGTCGGTCTGGCTCGCCGACGGGAAACCGACCTCGATCTCCTTGAAACCCATGCTGACCAGCAGGTGAAACATCCGCAGCTTGCGCTCGGGGTTCATCGGGTCGATCAGGGCTTGGTTGCCGTCGCGCAGGTCGACGGCACACCAGCGCGGCGCCTTCGCGATCACCGCGTCGGGCCACGACCGATCGGCCAGCTTCGTGGCGATGACGTCGTCGAACGGCCGGTACTTGGTGACCGGCATGCCGGAGGGCTGCTGAGGGTTCTTCATGAGCGTTTTGCTTCTTTCCTCGTCGTGTCGTCCAGGCCTGCCACGTGGCACCGATGGCAGCGGCGATCTCCGCGACGGGGTCGGCCCAGTGATCAGGCCCCGCCGCGGCGGCGAAGGAGCTCACCGGTCTTCAGGGAGCGCGCAGCGACAACGAACACCCAGACAGGGTAGCGACATCACCCGCGGCCCGTCCAACGCGCCCGCGACATCGGCTCGCCTTCAGACTTGGACGAGTGTTACGTTCCGAGCGGCCACGTCACCACCTCACCAGGAGATCCCATGAACTCATTGACCGCCGGACAGCAACTGGGCACGGGCGAGAGCCTGCAGTCCAGCACCGGCGCCTTCGTCCTGACGCTTCAGGACGACGGCAACCTGGTCCTGTCGCAACGGGGCAGCGTCGCGTGGGCTTCGGGCACGAACGGGCAGGGCGTCGACCGTCTCGCCGTCCAGGAGGACGGCAACGCGGTCCTCTATGCGGGCGGCGATTCCCGGTGGTCGACCGGCACCGACGGCAACCCCGAGGCGCACTTCGCCCTGCAGGACGACGGCAACCTTGTGCTTTACGGCGCTGACGGCACCTCGCTGTGGGCCAGCAACACGGTCAGCCCCGAGCCGGATGCCCCCGCAGCGGCCCCTGAGCCGGTCCCGGCGGCCGAGCCCGCGGCGCCCGCTGCGCCTGCCGCGCAGGAGTACGTCGTCGAAAGCGGCGACACCCTCAGCGCGATCGCCCAGCGTTTCTACGGCGACGCGGGCCAGTACGCGAAGATCGCCCAGGTCAACGGCATCGATAACCCTGACCTCATTCAGGTCGGGCAGCGCCTGATCATCCCGAACTGACCGGATCGCCGCGCGGCCGCGTGGCTGCGGCCTCTGCTGCCGTGGCCACGCGGCCGTTCACGCTGTCGTTGCGCGCGCGTCCGTGCCGGGCCCGCAGCCTCTCCCGGACCTCGTCGGGGGTCATCTCCGCGCGTCGCCGTTGGTCTCGGGCGATGACGACTCCCGTGGCCGCCACCCCAAACAGTCCCGCCACGCCGAGTATCTGCAGCGCCCGCGCGGTGCGGCGAGTCATCGCCCCACCACGCCCGCGCTGAGCACCGCGTCGACCAGGGCGGGCAACGCGACGGCCGCGCCGGCTCGCCACCGGTAGTCGATCAGATGCGTCAACTCGGTGTCGACCGGGTTGACCTCCACCACCGGAACCCCAGCGTCGCGGGCCGCCAGGGGCAGACCCGCGAACGGGTGCACGATCCCCGAGGTTCCGACCACCAGCACCAGGTCGGCCCGGGTCGCCGCGTCGAGCGCCGCCGCGAACTCGCCCTCCGGAAGCATCTCGCCGAACCACACCACCCCCGGCCTGACGGCCGCCCCGCAACGCGCACAGCTGGGGGGCTCGATGCGCTCGACGGGAGACTCGGGCGTCACCACGGGATCCTCGTACGGGGTGTCACAGCGCTCGCATCGGTGCGCGAACAGGCTCCCGTGCACGTGCGCGAGCACCTCGCTGCCCGCGCGCTCGTGCAGATCGTCCACGTTCTGGGTGGCGATCCGCACGTGCCGACCGTGCGGATGCCACGCGTCGGCCCACCGTGCCAGAGCCCGGTGCCCGGCGTTGGGCCGGGCGCCGCTGACCAGCCCCATGCGCCACACGTACCACGCCCAGACGAACGCGCGATCGCGCTTCCACGCCTCCGGTGTCGCCAGCTCCATGGGGTCGAAACGCGCCCACAGGCCGGTCTGGGCGTCACGGAACGTGGGAACTCCGCTCTCGGCGGACATGCCGGCCCCGGTCAAGACCACGACGGTACGGGCGTCACGCGCCAGGGAGACGATGTCGGCCGGTGCGGCCACCGGTGACGAAGAGGGCGACGTCGGAACCATTCCCCCAGCATGCCGTCCTTCCCGCAGCGGCGCGGCGCTTGACACACTGGAGCCATGACCAGCTCGTCCGCCGGGGTCCGTCTCGAGGCGGCCGCGGACCTCACCCGAACCGGCGATATCTGGATCTTCCGCGGGCGCTCTCCTGCCGATCACGCCATCCGCATGATGACCAACGCACCGGTGAACCATGTCGGGATGGCGGTGGTGCTCGACGATCTGCCGCCCCTGATGTGGCACGCCGAGCTGGGACGATCCCTTCCGGACGCTTGGACGGGCGCGAGACAGCGTGGCGTGCAGCTGCACGACCTGCGCGGCGCCGTCACGCAGTGGCGAGAACGGTACCGGCAGGAGGCGTGGCTGCGGCAGCTCACCCCGGACGTTTCGACGGACATGGAAGACGCCGTCTTGCGCACCATCGCGCGCTGGGACGGCGCGCCCTTCCCGAAAACCGCCGTCCTCGCCGGGCGGTGGCTGCGCGGGCGGGCCGGCGTGTTCGCGGATCCCCGCGCGGTCCGCGCGCGACGGCGCGGGCGCCCTTTCCCCGGGGCTGGTCGCCGGGCTGTCTATTGCGCCGAGATCGTCGCCGTCACGTACCAAGAGATGGGACTGCTCGACGGGAGGATGCCGAGCATGTACTTCGACCCGGGCACGTTCTGGTCCGGCGACCACCTGACGTTGGCGGGCGACTACCGCCTCGGCGAGGAGATCGCGATCCTGTGAGCATCACGTGAGGGCCGGCTGGCGTGGCGCCTCGCCCTCACGCGTGATCCGAAAGCGTCCGAAATGTTGAGTATTATGACTCATGAACGGATCGTCATCGCGCTGACTGAAACTGAGATCATGGCTAATTCGAAAGGGTCGAAAGCACTGAGAAAAGTCCTGAGCAAGACGGGGGTAGGTATAGGAATACTCTCTCTTTTGTTGTCCGTGATCACCCTGGGCAGTTTCGTCAATCATCAGGTCCATTTGGGCAAAGAATCTGATCTGTTTTCACCCCTGGGAAGAATAGTGTCCGTGGACGGACATGCAATGAGCCTGTACACCGAGGGTGCCGGCGGGGCGACTCTGGTGTTCCTGGCGGGTTCGGGAACCGCTTCTCCGATTCTAGACTTTAGAAGTCTGTACTCCCAACTGAGTGATCACTACGAGATCGTGGTCGTTGAGCGACTAGGTTACGGGTTCAGCGATATCGCAGATGAGCCGAGAGATGTGGACACGGTCCTGGCGGAAACAAGGGAAGCACTGAAGGCGGGCAGCGTGGCTGGCCCTTACGTGTTGTTTCCTCATTCGATGGCCGTGTTGGCAGCGTTACGTTGGGCTCAAAAATACCCCGGCGAAGTATCGGCAATTATAGGACTGGACGCCGCTGTCCCCAGCGTTTACGAAGATACTGGTCCTCCGAATAAAGCTATGCTGCAAGTGACTTCACTTGCGGCCAGGGTGGGGATTACTCGGTTCTTCCCCTCTATTGTCGATGATTCGGCGGCAATCAAAGCCGGATCCCTCAGCGAACGCGAAAAGGACATCTATAGAGCCGTCTTCTATAGACGAACGCAGACGCGGCCCATGGTCAAAGAACTCGAAAGCGTTGTGAAAAACGCGGAGACGGTGGGTGAATTGCCACCTCCACAATTACCCATGCTGTTCTTCACTTCAAATGGCGACGGTACCGGACTCGATCCGAGAGCGTGGAAACGACACCAAACGGATTACCTGGCAAAGGTCAACGGTAGCCAGCAAATAACCCTCGATAGCGGGCATTACATTCAGGACTTCGAATACAAGGCCATTGCCGCTCAAAGCAGGCAGTTCCTTGACGACCTCGACATCGGAACCGGTAGCACGAAGGGCGTCTTGACGACCCTGGACGGCGACGTGGCGGATTCCGTCGTGCGCCAACACGGCAACTGAGCAGACCCGACGCGCCTGTCAAACGCGCGACTTTGGTCAGAATCCGAGCTTGCGGAGCTGGCGTGGGTCGCGCTGCCAGTCCTTGGCCACCTTGACGTGCAGATCCAAATGAATACGGTGGCCGAGGAGCTGCTCGATCTCCGCCCGCGACCGCATCCCGACGTCCTTGAGTCGGGAGCCGCCGCGGCCGATCACGATGGCTTTCTGGGAATCGCGCTCGACGAACACGTTGACGTGGACGTCGGTGAGCGGGTCCCCGTCCGGGCGGCCGTCGCGGTCACGCATCTCCTCGACGACGACGGCCAGGCTGTGCGGCAGTTCCTCGCGCACGCCTTCGAGGGCCGCCTCACGGACCAGTTCGGCGACCATCACGACGGTGGGTTCGTCGGTGATCATGTCGTCGGGGTACAGCTTGGGCGAGCGCGGTAGGCGGGCGACGAGCTCAGCGCGCACCACGTCGACCTGGGTGCCCTCCACCGCCGAACAGGGGACGATGGCGTCCCACTGTCCGAGCTGATCGACCGCGATGAGGTGCTCAGCGACCCGCCGACGCCCCACCGTGTCGATTTTCGTGACGATGGCGACGACGGGAGTCCGGCGCGCCCGCTGCAGGTCAGCCAGCTCCCGGGCGATGAACTGGTCGCCGGGGCCAGGCCGTTCGCCGGCAGGCAGGCAGAATCCGACCACGTCGACGTCCAACAGCGTCTCCCGGACGACGTCGTTGAGGCGTTGCCCGAGTAGCGTGCGCGGCTTGTGCAGCCCCGGGGTGTCGACCAGGATCAACTGGCTGTCTGCCGTGGTGGAGATTCCCCGGATGGCGTGCCGCGTGGTTTGCGGGCGGCTCGAGGTGATCGCGATCTTGCGCCCGACAAGGGCGTTGGTCAGCGTGGACTTGCCCGTGTTGGGCCGCCCCACCAGGCAGGCGAACCCGGCACGGAAGTCCTTCGGGACGGCGGTCTGACTCACGACGTCGGTCATGCGGTGTCTCCTTTGGCGCGGGCCTCTTCTGGTGCATCCGACGGTCCAGGGGAAGGCGGATCCAGGCGGTGTACGAGGACGGTGGCGATCCGATGCCGGCGTCCTGACATCGCCTCGGCCACGAGACGCAGCCCCGCAACCTCGCCGACGGACCCGAGGATCGGCACCCGCCCCATGATCTTGGCGAGCAGGCCACCGACCGTGTCCACGTCTTCCTCGTCGATGTCCACGTCGAACAGCTCCGCCAGGTCGTCGACGTGGCAGGTGGCCGGCAGGCGGTATCCTCCGTCGTCCAGCTTCTCGACGCCGGGTCCCTCCCGGTCGTACTCGTCGGCGATCTCCCCGACGATCTCCTCCAGAAGGTCTTCGATCGTGACGAGCCCCGCCGTGCCGCCGTACTCGTCCACCACGATCGCCTGGTGCGTCTGGTCGCGCTGCATCTCGCGCAGCAGGTCGTCGACGGGTTTGCTCTCAGGGACGAACGGGAGAGGTCGCATCACGTCGATCACGGGGCTCGCCATCGATTCGGGGACGTCGTACGTGCGTTCCGTGACGTCCTTGAAGTAGAGCAGGCCCAGTGGGTCGTCGGCGTCCTCCCCGATCACCGGTACGCGGCTGTAGCCGGAGCGCAGGAACAGTTTCATCGCCTGCCGCAGCGTCCTGTCGGCGTCGATCGTGACCATGTCGGTGCGCGGCACCATCACCTCGCGCACGATCGTGTCTCCGAACTCGAAGACAGAGTGGATCATCTCGCGTTCCCCCGCCTCGATCAGCTGCGTGTCCCCGGCGAGGTCGACGAGGTCGCGCAGCTCCGCCTCCGTCTCGAAGGGGCCGTCGCGGTAGACACGACCCGGCGTCACCGCGTTGCCGACGGTGACGAGCAGACGCGCGAGGGGGCCGACGATGCGGCGTAGCCAGACGACGCCCGGGGCGGCAGCCAGTGAGACGGTGACGGCGTGCTCGCGGCCGAGGGTCCGCGGACTGACACCGACGATGACGAACGACACGAGGCTCATCACGAGGATCGCCACGATCATGATCGTGGCGATGCCGTCGATGATCTCGTCGATGGCGAGCGTGACCAGCACGGCCGCGCTGGTCTCGGCGAGGATGCGGAAGAAGGCCAACGTCGACAGGTAGCCGGCGCTGTCCTGAAGGATGCGTTGCAGCTCGACGGCGCCCTTGCGGCCCCCCTCGACCAGGTCCTCCGCCGCGTGCACGCTCACCCGCTGCAGGGCCGCCTCGGCGGCGACCAGCAGGAACGTCAGGACGACGAAGCCGAGGAAGCCGAAGATGAGTTGACCGGTCACGACGGACCGAGCTCAGCGATCTCGGCCGCGACCGGCGAGATAGGTCAGCAGCAAGGTGCGCTGCAGGTCGAACATCTCGCGCTCGTCGTCGGGCTCGGCGTGGTCGAACCCGAGCAAATGCAGGATGCCGTGGGTGACGAGCAGCAACAGCTCTTCCGCGGTCGTGTGCCCGGCTTCGACAGCCTGCGCCGCGGCCACCTCGGGGCAGATCACGACGTCGCCGAGGATGCCGCCCGGGCTCGCCTCGCCGTCGCGACCGGGCCGCAGCTCATCCATGGGAAAACTCATGACGTCCGTGGGTCCGTCGAGGTCCATCCACTGAACGTGCAGGTTGGTCATCGCCTCGGCGTCGACGCACGAGATGCACAACTCGACCCGCGGGTTCACGTGGAGCTGGTGGAGCACGTAACGAGACAGGTCGATCAGCTCGTCCGCGTCCACCCGGGTGGTCGTTTCGTTCAGAATCTCGATGCTCACCGAGGCGTCCTCCTGGACCGCTGGGGTCCGGCGGTGGGGCGGTGGCCGGACTCGCGGGTGGGCCGCTGCTGGGCGTCGTCCCACCGCTCGTACGCGTCGACGATGTGCCCCACCAGTCGGTGCCGCACCACGTCGACGGAGGTGAGCTCGGAGAAATGGATGTCCTCGACGTCGGCCAGGATGTCCCGGACCACGCGCAGCCCCGATTGGGTGCCGCCGGGGAGGTCGACCTGGGTGACGTCGCCGGTGACGACCATCTGGGAGCCGAACCCGAGCCGGGTGAGGAACATCTTCATCTGCTCAGGTGAGGTGTTCTGCGCTTCGTCCAAGATGATGAACGCGTCGTTGAGGCTGCGACCACGCATGTAGGCCAGCGGGGCGACCTCGATCGTGCCCGCCGCCATCAGGCGGGGGATGGTTCCGGGGTCCAGCATGTCGTGCAAGGCGTCGTAGAGAGGCCGCAGGTATGGGTCGATCTTGTCGTTCAGCGTCCCGGGCAAAAAACCCAGCCGCTCCCCCGCCTCGACGGCTGGTCGCGTCAGGATGATCCGGTTGACCTGTTTGGACTGCAGGGCCGCGACAGCCTTGGCCATCGCCAGGTACGTCTTGCCCGTGCCCGCGGGGCCGATGCCGAACACGATGGTATGCGCGTCGATCGCATCCACGTACCGCTTCTGGTTCAACGTCTTGGGCCGCACGGTCCGCCCGCGACTGGACACGATCTGTTGTGTCAGAACGTCGGCAGGGCGCTCGGCCACCTGGTCGCGCAGCATCCGCACCGACCGTTCGACGGCGTCGCGGTTCAGCGGCTGGCCTTGTGCGGTGATCGCGAGCAGCTCGTCGAGGAGCCGTTCGGCGAGGTCGACGTCGACGTCCGGGCCGGTCAGGTGGATCTCGTTGCCCCGCACCATGATGTCGACGGCGGGCAGGTTGCGCTCCATCGTCATGAGGAGCTCATCGCGCGGTCCGAGGAGCGAGACCATCGCGATGCCGGGCGGCACGATCACGGTCCGGCGCGCCACGACATCGGGGGCGCCATCGCCCGACACGGTCTCGCCCGACGCGGGGTGGCGCGACGCGTCGGTGGCGGACGGTTCGTCGGACGCCGGGGAATCGTCGGGGTGGATTGCGGGGGTGTCACTCATGTCGCCAGACAGTCTACGGGCGGGGGTTCGCCGCGCCAGCGTGTCGCCGCGAGGCACGCCGCGAGGGCGGCCGGTCCCGCGGTTCCGGCGCGCAGGACCTCCGAGCCCAGGCGTACGGGTGCGGCGCCGGCAGCTGCCAACGCTTCGAGTTCGTCCGGGGCTAGGCCACCCTCGGGTCCGATGATCAGCAGGATCTCCGGAAGGCGCCACGCGCCCTGCAGCGTCGCTCCGGCGAGCGGCACGTCGGCGTCCTCGTGCAGCACCGCAGCGAGACCCCCCGCCGCAACGCAGGCGTGAATCCGCCGTACCAGGCCCGCGTTGTCCACGGCTCGCGGCACGGTCGGGACGGTGGCGCGTCGGGCCTGCTTAGCGGCGGCATCGGCGACGGCCACCCACTTCGCGCGTGCCTTTTCGCCTCGCGGGCCGCGCCATTGCACCACGCACCGGTGCGCCTGCCAGGGCACGATCTCGTCGACGCCCAGCTCCGTGGCCGCCTCGACGGCGCGCTCGTCGCGGCCGTCCTTGACCAGCGCCTGCGCCAGAACCAGCCGCGGCGTCGGCGGGATCGCCTCCCGGATCGCCTCGACCCGCACGGTCAGCTCCCCCCGGCCGACCGAGTCCACCACCGCCTCGGCGAGGAGCCCGGTCCCGTCCGCGCAGAGCAGGGCCTCGCCGACCTGGAGGCGCGTGACGGTGCTCGCGTGGTGTCCCTCCGGGCCGTCGAGCCCCACGAGGTCCCCGCAGGCCACGTCGGCCAGCGTCCCCGCGGGGAGGCGGAACAGCGGTGCGGTCACTTGCCGAGGAACGCGTCGCGCATCCGTCCGAGGAGGCCCGCTCCGTCCTTGGCGTGCGTGAACCGCGCCTCCGGCTGCTCCTCCCCGCGCAGCTGCGCGAGCCGGCGCACCAGGTCCTCCTGCTCTGAGGTCAAGCGGGTGGGGGTGCGGATATCAAGGTGGACGATGAGGTCGCCCCGCCCGCTGCCGCGTAGGTGAGTCACGCCGTGATCGCGGATCGTCAGGACCTCCGCGGGCTGCGCGCCCACCTCGATGTCGATCTCCTGGGGCCCGTCCAACGTCTCCAGGGTCAGCGTCGTCCCGAGGGCCGCCGCCGTCATGGGCAGCCGTACCGTGCAGTGCAGGTCGTCACCGCGCCGGCTGAACGTCTCGTGCGGCTCGACGTGCACCTCCACGTAGAGGTCACCGGCTGGGCCGCCGCCGGGGCCGACCTCTCCCTCGCCCGCGAGTTGGATGCGGGTGCCGGAGTCGACGCCGGCCGGCACCTTGAGGTTGAGCGTGCGGCGGGTGCGGATGCGCCCGTGACCGCTGCACTCGAAGCACGGGCTGGGGATGGTCGAGCCGAACCCTCGGCACGCCGTGCACGGCCTCGAGGTCATCACCTGGCCGAGGAAGCTGCGTTGCACCTGCTGCACCTCCCCCCGCCCGCGGCATACCTCGCAGGTCCGCGGGTTGGTGCCCGGTTGGGCGCCCTCACCGGCACACGTGCTGCAGGTCACGGCCGTGTCCACCACCAGCTCGCACTCGTCGCCGAACACCGCTGTGCGCAGGTTCACGTCGAGTGGTACGAGCGCGTCCTGCCCGCGCTGTCGCCGGGAGCGCGGGCCGCGCTGGCCGCCCGCCGCCCCCCCGAAGAAGGCGTCCATGATGTCGGTGAAACTGAATCCTTGCCCGAAGCCGCCCGCCACGCCCCCGTAAGGATCGGAACCCATGTCAAAAGCTCGCCGCTTGTCGGGGTCGCCGAGCACGTCGTACGCCTGAGAGATCTTCTTGAACTCGGCCTCGCCCTCCGGGCCCGCGTTGACATCCGGGTGCAGCTTGCGGGCGAGCCGCCGATAGGCGCGCTTGATGTCCTCGGGGCTCGCGTCGCGAGACACGCCGAGGTCGCCGTAATAGTCGTTCACGAAGGGCCTTTCCCTATTCGGAGAGGTGCTGAGAGACGTAACGCGCCACGGTGCGCACGCTTGCCATGGTCGAGGGGTAATCCATGCGGGTCGGTCCCAGGACGCCGAGGCCGGCGACCACGTCACGACCTGCCGCGTAACTCGTGCTCACGACCGACGTGCCGACCAGGCCGGTGTGATCGTTCTCGTGACCGATGGTCACCGCGATGTGGCGGGTGGGGTCCTCCGCCGCGAGCGCGCCGAAGAGCTTCAACAGGACCACGTGCTCTTCCAGCGCCTCCAGGACCGGCCCGATGCTCAACGGGAAGTCCGGGGAAAAGCGGGCGAGGTTGGCCGTGCCGGCGAACACGACGCGCTCCTCGCGGTCCTCGACCAGGGCGTCTTGCAGAGCCCGCACGATCGCGCGGGCGAGGTCGCGGTCCTCGGGGGCCAGCTCGTCGGGCAACATCTCCAGGACGGTGGCGGCTTCGGACAGGGAGCGGTCGACGCTCTGCGACGTGATGCGGGCCGCAAGGTCCGCCAGGGTCGCCTCGCCGGCCGGGGTGCGCAGGTCCTCGCCTCCGCCCGAGACGATCCGCTGCTCGACGCGGCCGGTTGCGAGGATCAGGATCACCATCACCTTGTCGGCGCCGAGCGGGAGCAGTTCGATGTGGCGGACGAGGCTGCGCGTGAGCGACGGGTATTGCATGACCGCCACCTGGTGCGTCAGCGAGCTGAGCAGCCGGACGGTGCGGTCCACGATGTCGTCGAGGTCGACCGCGGCAGACAGGAAGCTCTCGACGGCCGCCCGTTCCGCGCCCGAGAGCGGCTTGATCTCAGAGAGGCGGTCGACGAAGAGCCGGTAGCCGGCGTCGGTCGGGATCCGCCCCGCGCTGGTGTGCGGGGCCATGATCAGCCCCTCCTCTTCCAGGGCGGCCATGTCGTTGCGGACGGTCGCGGCCGACACGCCGAGCGCGTGCCGCTCCAGCAGGGACTTGCTGCCAACGGGTTCCGAGGTGCGCACGTAGTCCTGGACGATGGCGCGCAACACGGCCATGCGTCGGCTCTCGCTGCTCACTGCGTCCCTCCTGGTTCTTCCGGCGCGTTGGCACTCTCGATGACCGAGTGCCAGTCTACGATGCCTCGGTGACCCCTCGATACTCCACCGACCCCCTCGCTGGTGACTGGCGAGCACCCCGCGGCGGGCGGTCGCGCCCCGCAGAGGCCGAGTTGGGTCTCGTCGTCGAGGAGGTCGCGACCGGCTGGTGCGGCGCGATCGTCGCCGTGGAGAAGGCCGGAGGGATGATGGTGGTGCACCTGGAAGACCGGCGCGGCAACCGGCGCGGCTTCCCGCTGGGCCCCGGGTTCTTGATGGACGGCCGGCCGGTGACGCTGACGCGGCCGACGTCCGCCACGAAGGAAGCGCTCGCACAAGCCCGTCAGGCCGCGTCGCGCACGGCCAGCGGGTCGCGGGCGGTGCCGAGGGCGCCGGCCCGGGTGGCCCGAGGGTCTCGACTGCTCGTGGAGGGTCGACACGACGCCGAGCTCATCGAGCGGGTCTGGGGCGATGACCTGCGGGTCGAGGGCGTCGTGGTCGAGATGCTCGACGGCGTGGACCACCTGGAGGCGTACGCCCGTGAGTTCGCGCCCGACGCGTCGCGACGCCTCGGGGTGCTTGTGGACCACCTGATCGCCGGGACCAAGGAGTCCCGGATCGTCGCGGGCGTGGCGGCGCTGAAGCCGTACGGACGATTCGTGCTGGTGCGCGGCCACCCGTACGTGGACGTCTGGCAGGCCGTCCGACCGGGCCGGCTCGGACTGCAGGCGTGGCCGCACATCCCGCGCGACGTGCCCTGGAAGGAGGGCATACTCGCGCACCTGGGCTGGCCGCACGAGTCGGTGGCCGACGTCGCTCGCGGCTGGCAGCGGATTCTGGGCACGGTGCGCAGCTACACGGATCTACAGCCCGAACTCCTCGCCCCCGTCGAGGAACTCATCGATTTCGTCACGGTCGGCGGCCCGGATCTAGGCTGAGCCCGTGGCCATAGATCTGTTGAGCACCGAGGTGGTCGCCGTCATCGTGGCGGTGGCCGGCGGAGAGGGCGGCAACGAGCCTGAGCCCAGGGTGTTGACGGTGGGCGCCGCCACAGGGGTTCCGGCGCTGCCGAGCGGTCCGCTCCTGGCCGGGCACCGTTCACTGCAGGCCGGCTTGCGCGACTGGGTCGAGTCGCAGACGGGGCTGCGATTGGGGTACGTGGAGCAGCTCTACACGTTCGCCGATCGCGAGCGGACGGGCTCCCATACGCGGGTCATCTCGGTGTCGTATCTGGGACTGACGCGGCCTGAGCATCTGGAACCCGACGGGGCGACGTGGCGGGCCTGGTACGAACTGCTGCCTTGGGAGGATCGGCGTTTCGCCGTCCCGCCGGGCGCCGACGTCGTCCAGTCGGGCCTGGTCGCCTGGGCGGGGGCTGCGGCCACCGAGGAACTCGCGGAGCAGCGGCGACTTCGCGCGGACAGGGCGTTTGGAGACTCCGGGCGGGCATGGCACCCGGAGAACTGTCTGAAGCGGTACGAGCTGCTTTGGGAGGCCGACCTGCTCGCCGAATCCCGGACCGCGCGACGCCCTATCGGATCGTCGCGACCGGGCACCGGAGAGCGAATGCTGCACGACCATCGCCGTATTGCCGCGACCGGCCTGACCCGGCTGCGGGCCAAGATCCAGTACCGTCCCGTGGTCTTCGAGCTGCTGCCTGACGCGTTTACGCTCGGCCAGCTCCAGCAGGTCGTGGAGGCCCTCTCGGGGACCCGGCTGCACAAGCAGAACTTCCGCCGGCTGGTGGAGACCGAGGAACTGGTGGAGGAGACGGGCCAGACCACGTCCGCTACGGGTGGTCGCCCGGCCAGGCTGATGCGTTTTCGTACCGAAACCTTCGCCGAACGCTCGGGAGCCGGGCTCCGGTTGCCTCAATCGCGGCCGCGCTGATCCGGCGTTGAACCGACGTTGAACCGACGTTGAACCGACGTTGAACCGGCGCTGACGACGAGGCGAATCGAGGCGCGCGACGGGTTGACAGCGCCGAGTCAATGCTTATGCTCATAAGTAGCAATACTCACGGTTCGAGCGAGCGTCCCACACGGAGGTCCCGATGACCCTCACCGCCGTCCCCGCCGTCCCCGCCGTCACCGTTCCCGCCTCTTCGCTGATGCCTCCACTGAGCGAGCTCTACGAGCGGGTCCGGCGTGTGATCCCGCCGGTGGAGTGGGCCACCATGACCGACGACGTGGAGGCCATCTGGCGTCTCAAGCGTGAAAAGAACGCCGTCGTGCTGGCGCACAACTACATGACCCCGGAGATCTTCTACGGCGTCTCGGACGTGGTCGGCGACTCGCTCGCGCTCGCCCGCGAGGCCCAGCAGGCCACGGCAGACGTCATCGTGCTCGCCGGGGTGCACTTCATGGCCGAGACGGCCAAACTGCTCAACCCGGACAAGACCGTCCTCATCCCTGACCTGCGCAGCGGCTGCTCCCTCGCCGAGAGCATCACGCCGCAGGACGTCGCCGCTCTTCGTGAGATGCACCCGGGCGTTCCGATCGTGACGTACGTGAACACCTCGGCGGCGGTCAAGGCGGCTTCGGACGTGTGCTGCACCAGCGGCAACGCGGCCCGAATCGTGGAGCGCATTGCCGCGGAACACGGAACACACCGCGTGCTGCTCATCCCCGACCAGTACCTCGCCCGCAACATCGCCGAACAGGTCAGGCCGCTCGGCATCGAGATCCTCGCCTTCCCAGGCGCGTGCGAGGTGCACGAGCGCTTCACCCCGGCCGACATCCGCACGATCCGCGCCGAGAACCCCGGGGTCGTCGTCCTCGCTCACCCCGAGTGCCCGCCCGAGGTCGTGGCCGAGGCTGACTTGGCCGGGTCGACCGCGCAGATGCAGAGCTTCGTCGAGCAGCGGCGCCCGGCCCGCGTCGCACTGATCACGGAGTGCTCGATGAGCGACAACGTCGCGGCCGCCGCTCCGGACGTGGAGATGATCCGTCCGTGCAACCTGTGCCCACACATGAAGCGCAATACTCTCGCCACCATCCGGCGCGCTCTGGAGACCGGCACGCACGAGGTCACCGTCGATGCGCAGGTCGCCGTGGCGGCACGAGCCGCGGTCGCCCGGATGCTCGAGCTCTCCTGATCACGAGCGTTCACCTCACCCATTCACCGCATCCAGCCGTGAGGAGAACCCCGGTGACCGTCGATCTGCGCACGCTCGCGGGACGTCCCGTCGTCGTCGGCGCCGGACTCGCCGGGCTCGTCACCGCGCTAGAGCTCGCACCCACCCCCTGCGTGCTCGTCACCGGCGGCGCGCTCGGTGTCGACTGCGCGAGCGACTGGGCGCAGGGCGGTCTCGCCGCGGCGGTCGGACCCGACGACTCGATCGCGACGCACGTCGCCGACAGCCTCGCCGCCGGTGCGGGTCTCTGCGACGCCGAGGTCACCCGCCGCATCGTCGACGCCGGCCCTTCGGTCGTGCGCTTCCTGCGCGACCTGGGGGCCCGATTCGACACCCGCGGTCACGGCACGCTCGATCTCGGCCTGGAGGGCGCCCACTCCCGCCGCCGGATCGTGCACGCCGCCGGTGACGGGTCCGGGCATGAGATCACCCGGGCCGCCGTCGAGGCCGTCCGATCCGCCGGACACGTCACGGTTCTGGAGCACACCTTCGCCCGTCGGATCCTGGCGCGCGACGGGGTCACCGGCATCGTGCTACTCACCCCCGAGGGGGCGCACACCCTGCGTACGGGGCATGTCGTGCTGGCGACCGGAGGAGCTGGCGCGCTGTTCACCCACACGACCAACCCGTCGGGCTCGTGGGGCAGCGGTCTCGCGCTCGGCCTACGCGCCGGTGCGGCGGTCCGTGATCTGGAGATGGTGCAGTTCCACCCGACGGCCCTTGACGTGAATCTGGACCCGATGCCGCTGGTCAGCGAGGCGGTCCGGGGTGAGGGCGCGCACCTGGTCGACGACCGCGGCGAGCGCGTGCTGGCCGACGATCTGGCCCCGCGCGACGTGGTGTCGCGGGCCGTCTGGACGCGGCTGGGCGCGGGTCGGCGGGTGTTCCTGGACACGCCGAGCGCGTTCGGAGACACGTTCGCGCGGCACTTCCCGACCATCACGGCGAAATGCGCCGCCGTCGGGCTGGACCCGGCGGTGCACCCGCTGCCAATACGGCCGGCCGCGCACTACCACATGGGCGGCCTGCTCACCGACGCCCGGGGGCGGAGCACGGTGCACGGCCTATGGGCCGTCGGTGAGGTGGCGAGCACCGGGCTGCACGGCGCGAACCGCCTGGCCAGCAATTCCCTCTTAGAGGCCGTGGCCGTGGGTCGCGAGGTGGCACGAGACGTCAGGGCCCACGCGCCCGCCACCCCTGCCCTCGCGCTGGTGGGTTCGCGGCAGCCGCACAGCGGCGGCGAACTCGGCGAGCCCCCGCCGATCTGGCCGGGCCGTCCGACCCCGCAGGACCGGCTGACCCTCGAGCAGCGCTGCGGCGTGCTGCGCGACGAGGCGCGCCTAGACGAGGCGATCGACCTTCTGCGCCCCGGCGCGCAGACCCACGACGCGCGCCTGGTGGCGCTGCTGATGGCCTGGTCGGCGTACCGACGCACCGAGAGCCGTGGCGGCCACCACCGCACCGACCACCCCCGCGGCGGAGTTGGCGGACATACCGTGTTCACGCTCGACGAGGCGCTGGCCGCGATCGACGACCGACACTCCCGGATGAGGAGCGCCTGATGCTTGACCTGCAGATCGAACCCGTCGTACGCGCCGCCCTGCTGGAGGACCTGGGGCGCGCCGGCGATCTCACCACGGACGCGACCGTACCGGCGGATCTGACCGGTTCCGTGGCGCTCGTGGCCCGCGACGCCGGCGTCGTGGCCGGCTCCGCGTGCGCGCGCCTGGCCTGGACGCTGGTCGATCCCCGCGTGCAGGTCAGGATCGACCTGCCCGACGGGTCGCGCGTGTCGCCAGGGTCGGTGATCGGCACAGCGCGCGGACCGGCACGCGCCCTGCTCACCGGGGAGCGGGTCGCGCTGAACTTCCTGGGCCACCTGTCCGGGGTGGCGACGGCGACCGCTGTCCTGGCCGAGGCGGTCGCGGGCACACCCGCGCGCGTGTGCTGCACCCGCAAGACCACCCCAGGGCTGCGCGCTCTAGAAAAGGCGGCAGTCGTCGCCGGAGGGGGCATGAACCACCGTTTCGGCCTCGACGACGCGGTCCTCATCAAAGACAATCACGTCGCTTTCGCGGGGTCGATCACCGAGGCGGTACGCCGGGCCCGCGCACACGTCGGGCACCTGGTGAAGATCGAAGTCGAAGTCGACACGCTCGAGCAACTCCAGGAACTCCTCGCCCTCCCCCGCCGTGACGGCGCCGACGCGGTACTGCTGGACAACATGGCCGGCGAGACCCTGCGCGCGGCGGTCGCCCTGGTCGACGGGCAGATGATCACGGAGGCATCGGGACGTATCACCCCGGAGTCAGCGCGGGGCCTCGCCGAGGCCGGCGTCGACCTGATCTCCGCAGGCTGGATTACGCACAGCACCCGCGTACTGGATATCGGGCTGGACCACCGACCCGACTGACGAACCTGGTGAATGCCGACAGCGTTCGTCGTGCCGGCACCTGAGGGCTCACGCGACGAGCTCGCGGAGCCGTTGCACGTCGGCCGAGATCCGATCCAGCGCGGTCAGCACGGACTCTTCTCGCTGGGCGGAGAGGGCGGCCAGAATCCACCCGCGCAGCAGCGAGGAAACCGGCACGTCCAGCTGGTCGGCCAGAGCCTCGAGCGCGGCCACGTCCTCCGGGGCGAGCCGGACCGCGACCGGCACAGACTTGTTCGGCTTGTCCGGCTTGTTCGGTTTGCTCGCCACGAGATCGTCGTTCTGCGCATCGACCATCGCGGCGGCGCCTACCGCTCCCAGTGACCGCTCATGCCGCTGAGCTGTCTCCCGGCTTTCTGGACTGTGCGCGGCGAGCACCCGCGGCGGGCGACGCGCCGCCGACAGCAGGATCGCCGGGGCCTGATCGCGCGAGCACGGATGCTGACGCTCGTCCGGCGCGCCGCTGGCCTGGCAGACTGCGGCCATGTCGCGAGCCGCTGATCGGGAGGCACTGCCGCAGAAGGTTTTCGACACCCCTTTGACCCGGCAGGCGAGGGTCCGGATCTACGACAGGGTGTTCTTCTTCCTCGGCACACTAGGCGCGGTGTGGCTGGCGATCATGCTGGCCACCACCGCCTCGAGCTTGAGCTGGGCGAGCGTGGTGGTCCTGGTCCTGATGTGGGCAGTCCTGGCCTATCTGGCGCTGCCCCGGCTCAACCGGATGATGGCCGCCATCTATGTCCCGGACTACTTCATCGGCCGCACCCGCACCAGCGACGGGCTGCTCGGCGACCCCCTCAACCTGGCGGTCCGGGGCACCGGAGAGCAGCTGGCGACGGCGATGCACAAGGCGGGCTGGATCCTCGCTGACCCGGTGACGTTGGGCAGCTCGATCGAGATCGTCCGATCCACCCTGACCCGGCGTAGCTATCCCAGGGCCCCGGTCAGTCCACTGCTGCTGTTCGACCGGAGTCAGGATGCGGCCTACCAGCAGGAGGTCGAGGGCAACCCGGCCCAGCGGCACCACGTCCGGTTCTGGCGCACGCCCCGCGGCTGGCCGCTGCCGGGCGGTGCCCATGTCGACTGGCTCGCTGGCGGCACCTACGACCGTCGGGTGGGGCTGTCGTTGTTCACCCTGCAGATCACCCACAAGATCGACGCTGACATCGACGTCGAGCGCGACTACATCATCGATACCGTCACCCGGGCCGATCCGGCCGTCACGCTCGATGTGCTGCGTGACTTCACCACCAGCTACCACTCGCGCAACGGTGGCGGCGACAGCGTGCACACCGACGGCGACCTGCCGGTTCTTGACGTCACCGCTGTTGCGCCCGACCCAGGCGCCCCCGATCTGCGGTCACGGCCGCCCAGTGGCATACCACTGCAGGTCTGGCTCCCGGCACTGATCAACCTGTTCGTGGTGCCGTTCGTGGCGTGGTCGACCATTCAGACGTGGTCTGACGCCGACACCAACCACGTCCTGGCCGCCACGACCCTGGTCGGGTCGCTGGTCATCGCCGTGATGGCGCTCTCGATGTTCGCTCGCAGTGCTCTGGCCCGGCGGGTGCTCCTGGCCGCTGCTGCGCTCGTGGGACTGACCCACATCGGTGGTCTCGCCTACGACTCCACCGATCTGCAGTCCGGGCACGCCCTGGCCGCCATGGGCGCGATCGTGGTGTTGGTGGCGCTGTCCTCGCCCAAGGCCACCGAATGGACCACTGGGCGGTCGTGACCACCCCCCGGAGCCCGCCGGCTCGACGCCGGGATTCTCGTCAGCCGGCCAGCAGGCGGCGGACCACCGTGTCCGCCAGTAGACGGCCCCGGCGGGTCAGCAGCACACGGCGCGGGTCGCCCCGCAGGGCGGGCGACGGCTCGACCAGTCCGTCGGCGATCAGCCCGGCCACCGCCGCGCGACCCGGCGCCCGCAGTAGGTCCACCGGCAGGCCATGCGCCAGTCGCGTCCGCAGCAACACCAGCTCGTCGTACGTCTGTTCCTCCGTCAGCACTTCCCGGCCCTGCATGGGCGACATCCCTGCGCCCAACCGCGACGCGTAGGCGGCGGGGTGGCGCACATTCCACCAGCGCACGCCGCCGACATGACTGTGCGCGCCGGGTCCGAGGCCCCACCATTGGCCGCCCTGCCAGTAGCCCAGGTTGTGCCGACAGGCGTCCGAGGCGGTCCGGGCCCAGTTGCTGATCTCGTACCACCGCCACCCCGCCGCGGACAGCACGTCGTCGGCCAGCTCGTACTTGTCCGCCTCATCGTCGTCTTCCGGGGCCGCAACGTCCCCGCGCTTCACCCGGGCCGCCAACCGCGTGCCGGACTCGACGACCAACGCGTACGCCGAGACGTGGTCGACACCGAGCTCAACGGCGGCCTCCAGGCTGGTGCGCCAATCCGCAAGTGACTCCCCGGGCGCTCCGTAGATGAGATCCAGGCTGGTCGCCAGCCCAACCGCCGACGCCGCGCGCACCGCCGCACGCACGTTCGCCGGGTCGTGCGTGCGGTCCAGGGACGCGAGGACGTGTGGCACGGCCGACTGCATCCCGAGGCTCACCCGGGTGAACCCGCCCGCGGCCAAGGCCTCGAGCGAGCCGGCGTCGACCGTGTCCGGGTTGGCCTCGGTGGTCACTTCCGCGCCGGGCATCAGCCCGAAGGCCTCCCGAACCGCCGCCACAACCCGCGCCAGCTCCGACGCGGGCAAGACCGTGGGCGTCCCCCCGCCGACGAAGATCGTGTCCACGGGCCGGGCCGCGTCGCCCAGCACCTCGCGGGCCATCGTCAGTTCACTCAGCAGCACGTCCACGTAGCTGTCCGGAGTGGCACCGGGTTCCCCGTCGAGCTCGGAAGCGATGTAGGTGTTGAAGTCGCAGTACCCGCACCGCACCCGGCAGAAAGGCACGTGCACATAGAGGCCGAAAGCTCCCTGCCCGAAGCGATCCAGCGCCGCTCCCGGCAGCGACCGGTCGCTCGGCGCGGGATCCCCGGCAGGCGGCGAAAGGGGCACGGAATTCAGTCTCCCAGACGCGCGCTTTCGCCGTTCAGCGTCGCCCGCCCAATGCCCGCTCAGGGCCTCCCAACCGGCTCCGGCTCGGCATCCTCGCCCTGCACCTCCTCATCCGCGGCATCGACCGCCGTTTCGGCCATCGACTCCCGCTCCAGCGCGTGGAAGTGGGCGCGCTCTCGGGCGTACATCTCCGCCTTCGCTTTAGCCTTGAGCTCGGATGCGGTCGCGCTCGCCCACGCCAGGTGCTCCTCCGCCTGGTCCATGGTGGCCGCCGCCGCTCGTTCGGTCGCCTCGACGAGCGCCTGAGCCTGGGCCTGGGACTCCTCCAGCGTCGCCTGGGCCCGCGCTTGCGACTCCCGCGTCGCCGCGCCCAGCTCGTCGTACCGGCGCGAGATGTCCGCCTGCGTCACCGGCCGGGTTCATGCCTCAAATCATGGCATGCCAGGGCGGGCAGATCGAACAGTCTCATGCGCGTCCTCTTCACTCGCACAAGCGAATTCACGAATTTCTTCGATGTGTTTCGGCGCCGGATCGCGGCGTCTCAACTCCAGATCGACCACGCGCCGGCCGGCCGCCCGCCCTTTGCGCTCGAAGCGCGTTGGCACCCGACCCTCCCAGCGCGGCGCAAAGCCCCCCGAAGCGGTGTGCGTGTACGGATTCGCTAGCTGCGGGCATCCGGACGTCGCCGCGAGCATCTGCGTGGCGTAGTCCTCCCAGTCGGTGGAAAGCCGCAGCGCCCCGCCCGGGACGAGCGCCCGGGCGACGTCGGCCACCATCACCTCGTTGACGAGCCGTCGTTTGCGATGGCGGCCCTTCGGCCACGGATCGGGGAAGAAGACCCAACACTCGGCGACGGAGTCCGGCGCCAGGCCTGCGCGCAGCAACGCGGCCGCGTCGGCCTGCAGGACCAGCACGTTGGTGAGCCCGCGTCGATCGGCGCGTAAGACCGTCGTGGTGGCGCCGGGCCGGTAGACCTCGACCGCGAGGTGGTCCCTCTCCGGGTGGGCCGCCGCGGACGCGAGCACGACCTCCCCCGCGCCAGAGCCGATCTCCACGACGAGGGGAGCCGACCGCCCGAAGGCCGTCAGCGGGTCGAACCGCCACGCGGGATCGAGGGAAGTGTCCCAGTGCCCTCTGACCGGGTGCACCAGCAATTCTTCGTGCCGCGCCGACCAGGCCCGGGCGATCCCGCGGTGGCCCCGCCCGTCGCGTCGCGCGAACGAAACCACCTCACGGCGCAGCCGTGGAGGCTGGGTCATCGGGGGCGACTACTTCTTCGCCTCGACCTCGTCGTTGGACAACGCGGCGATGAACGCCTCCTGGGGGACCTCCACTCGGCCCACCACCTTCATCCGCTTCTTGCCTTCTTTCTGCTTCTCCAGCAGCTTGCGCTTGCGGCTGATATCACCGCCGTAACACTTGGCGAGCACATCCTTGCGGATCGCGCGGATCGTTTCCCGCGCGATAATCCGCGAGCCGATGGCCGCCTGAATCGGCACGTCGTACTGCTGACGCGGGATCAGCTTGCGCAGCTTGCTCACCATCGCGACGCCATAGCCGTATGCCTTCTCCTTGTGCACGATCGCGCTGAACGCGTCGACCTGCTCCCCCTGCAGCAAGATATCGATCTTGACCAGCTCGGCGGCCTGCTCGCCGTCCGGCTCGTAATCCAGGGAGGCATACCCTCGTGTGCGTGACTTGAGGAAGTCGAAGAAGTCGAACACGATCTCTGCGAGCGGCAACGTATAACGCATCTCGACCCGCTCGGGCGATAGGTAGTCCATTCCGCGCAGCGCCCCGCGCCGCTGCTGGCACAGCTCCATGATCGCGCCGATGAACTCGGTCGGCGCCAGGATCGTGGCGCGCACCACGGGCTCACGGATCTCCGCGATCTTGCCCTCCGGGAACTCGCTGGGGTTGGTCACGTGGACGACGCTGCGGTCTTCCATCGTCACCTCGTACGCCACGTTCGGCAGCGTCGAGATCAGCTCCAGATCGAACTCGCGTTCTAACCGTTCACGCACGATCTCCAAGTGCAGCATGCCGAGGAACCCCACCCGGAAACCGAACCCGAGCGCCGCCGACGTCTCCGGCTCGTAAACGAGGGCCGCGTCGTTCAGCTTGAGCCTGTCCAGGGCGTCGCGCAGCTCCGGATAGTCGGATCCGTCGATCGGGAACAGGCCGGAGAACACCATGGGGCGTGGGTCGCGGTAGCCCGCGAGGGCCGTCTTCGCTGGCTTGGTCGCGTTGGTCACCGTGTCGCCGACCCGGGACTGACGGACGTCCTTGACGCCGGTGATGAGGTAGCCCACCTCACCGACGGAGAGTCCCTGGCACGGCTCCGGCTCGGGGCTGGACACACCGATCTCCAGAAGCTCGTGGGTCGCGCCGGTGCTCATCATGAGGATGCGCTCGCGCGGGTTGAGGCTGCCGTCGATGACGCGTACGTAGGTCACCACGCCCCGGTAGGTGTCGTACACCGAGTCGAAGATCATCGCGCGCGCCGGGGCGTCCGCGTCGCCGGTCGGCGGCGGAACCAGGTCCACGATTCTGTCCAACAGCTCGACGACGCCGTCGCCGGTCTTGCCAGACACGTGCAGCACGTCGGTGAGTTCGCACCCGATGAGGTGGGCGAGCTCCTCGGCGTACTTCTCCGGCTGTGCCGCCGGTAGGTCGATCTTGTTGAGCACCGGGATGATCTCGAGGTCGTTCTCCATGGCCAGGTAGAGGTTGGCCAGGGTCTGCGCCTCGATGCCCTGTGCGGCGTCCACCAGCAGGACAGCCCCCTCGCACGCGGCGAGGCTGCGGGACACCTCGTACGTGAAGTCCACGTGGCCGGGGGTGTCGATCATGTCCAGGCAGTACGTGGTGAGGTCGGCGCCCTCCTTCGCGCTGGACCACGGCATCCGCACGGCCTGAGACTTGATCGTGATGCCGCGCTCCCGCTCGATGTCCATGCGGTCCAGGTATTGCGCCCGCATCGCTCGGGGGTCGACGACGCCGGTGATCTGCAACATCCGGTCCGCCAGCGTCGACTTGCCGTGGTCGATGTGCGCGATGATGCAGAAGTTGCGGATCAGCTCCGACGGCGTCGCGGCGGGCGGCAGTGCACGGGAGGCACGGGGTGACACAAGCGTCTACCTCAAAGGGGTCGAGATCGGGACCGACGTCCATCATCCCACGCCAGCTGACCTCGTCCGAACGCCCTGCCGCACTGATGGCCGGCCCACGTCCCGGACCTCGCGCTGCCCCACGAGGTGGCGGGGCTGCCCCCGCAGGCCTGTGCTGCACAGTTCACATGCGACCGCAAGGCTGCCCGCCTACCGGCCTCAAGGTTGCAGTATCAGCCGGGCGCCAGAGACCTGGCCCTGCTCGACGCGCCGGTGGGCTTCGGCGGCGTCGGCTAGTCGCAGGGTGTCGGCGATGCGGGCGGTCAGTGTCTGGTCGACCAGCCGCTGGTTGATGACCCGCGCAGCGGCCGCGAGGTCGGTGCTGGTGGCGTTACTGATGACGAACCCGAGCAGACTCACGTCGTGGGTGTAGGTGGCGCTGACCGGCAGTTCCACGCAGGCGCGCGATCCCGCGGCCGTGAGCAAGATCCGCCCACCGCGCGCCATCAACCCCACGGCGGCAGCGAAGTCATGGTGCCCGGAAGTGTCCCAGTGCACGTCCAGCCCGTCCGGCGCCGCCGCGCGGATCTGCTCGACCGCGTCAGGGTGGCGATAGTCGACCGCCACCGCTGCCCCAGCGGCGCGGCAGCGGTCCAACCCGTCACCGGTGGCGCTGGCAATGACTCGGGCGCCGGCGACAGTCGCCAGCCGGACCGCGGCGTCACCGACGTTGCCGGCGCCACCGCCGACATAAATCGTCGCGCCAGGACGCAGGTGAGCGTGCCGGAACAGACCGAGCCAGGCGGTGGCGGCCGGGTGAGCCAACGCCACGGCCTGCACTGCGTCTACCCCGTCCGGTATCCGGTAGAGCCGGTCGACGGGCGCGGCCGCGTACTGCGCGAACGAGCCCTGCCGTCCGCCGTGGCCGAGGCTGTTGCACCAGACCCGCTCGCCCACACTGAACCCGGCCGTACCCGGCCCGAGGGCCGCCACCGTACCCGACAGGTCACGACCGATCACGAACGGAAACGGCGTCATCGTGGGAAACGCGCCGGATCGGACGAACGTGTCGACCGGGTTCACCGTCACCGCCTGAACGGCGACGAGCACCTCTGTCGGCGCGAGCCGCGGGACCGGCAACTTCCCGTAGCAGATGTTCTCCACGCCACCGAGCCGGTCGACGTAGGCCGCGTGCATCATCTGCGGCAGGTCAGACATACCCACCTCTTTTCTACTCGCCCCGGGCATGTGAAAAGCGGTCCCAGTCCGCTGACATAGCGGTCCGCGGTGATCCCGCCGGTGTTCTCGATGATCCACCGCCGCTACCCGTCGAAGACACCGGGATCACGGATCTCGCCGGTTCCCTGAAACCGGTACCTTGTGACGCCGAATCGCTTGGCTGAGCGGGTTGAACGATCTGGGCGACGGGCCCACGGATCGCCGCGCCTCTGACATGCTCGAATCGGACGGGATGACGATGCCCCGACCGACCAGCAACACCCTGTGCGCCGTCGTCAACGACGAAGGAGGCCACCATGGCGAGTTCCACCACCTGCACCTTCCCCAGCCCGCGCGGGCACCAGCTGTCCGCCCGCCTAGAACGGCCCGCCGGCACGCCTCTCGGAGCGGCGATCTTCGCCCACTGCTTCACCTGCTCGAAGGACCTGCGGGTGGCCCGGCAGCTGACCCGCGCTCTGACCGCGCAGGGGTTTGCGGTGCTCTCCTTCGATTTCACCGGCCTCGGGAGCAGCGACGGGGATTTCGCTGAGTCCACTTTTTCTGCCGACGTCGAGGATCTGCGCGCCGCGGCCGACTACCTCGCCGAGGCGGTGGCGCCGCCGTCGCTCCTGGTGGGGCATTCGTTGGGCGGCGCGGCGGTGCTCAGCGCCGCGCCGAACCTGCCCGAGGTTCGGGCGGTGGTCACCATCGCGGCGCCGGCCGACCCGGCCCACGTCCGGAGGGTGATCAAGGGCGACGTCGACGCGATCATGCGCGACGGGTCCGCACCGGCGACGGTCGGAGGGCGCACCTTCACGATCGGCCGATCCTTCCTTGAGGACCTGGAGCGTCAGGAGCCGCTCGCTGCGATCGCCGGATTCAGGGGAGCCACCCTGATCATGCACTCACCGATCGACCAGATCGTCGGCATCGACAACGCCGAGGCCATCTATCGCGCGGCCCGGCACCCGAAGAGCTTCATCTCCCTGGACAAGGCCGACCACCTGCTCGCCGACGAGACGGACGCCGAGTACGTCGCCACGGTGATAGCGGCCTGGGTGCAGCGCTATCTCGACGCCACCCGTGCTGCCCCGCTCGCCGCAGACCCAGATCGTTACCGCGACGTCGGTGCCTTCGCGGTGAATTCCGGCGGCCTGACGACCCATCTGCGGACTCGCGGGTTCACATTGATGGCCGACGAGCCGGAGTCCGTCGGGGGTGAGGAACGCGGACCCACACCGTACGACTACCTCACGCTGGCCCTCGCCTCGTGCACGTCGATGACCTTAAGGATGTACGGCGACCGCAAGGGCTGGCCGCTCGACGAGGTCGAGACCGTGGTCACCCATCAGCGGGTGCACGCCGACGACTGCGCGGAGTGCGAGCACAAGGAGGGGCACATCGACCTGCTCCGCAGGAGCGTACGTCTCACCGGCGATCTCGACGACGACCAGCGGGCGGCGTTCTTGCGCATCGCTGATCGCTGCCCGATCCACCGCACCCTTCAGGGCAGCCTGGAGATCCCCACCGTCACCATCCCCACCGGCACCGGCACCGGCACCGGCACCGAAAGCTGACGCAGTCAGTCACCCCGAAGCGTCGCTCAGACCACGAGCTCCGACGAGCCCGAGTATGCCGACGGGAAGTAGGAGGAGGGGCTGGGGGAGCGTGGAAAATGCGGAGTCGGCGGACTCGGTGAGAGCTGTGCCAACGAAGCACAGCCCGAAACCTAGCCACATCACAGACACGAAGATGACCAGGTATTGACTTCGCCCCGCGAAGCGCGGCAACGAGCCCAACCCCAACGCGACGATCGACAGGCCCATCGCCACCGACGCCATGTGCCACACGGCGAGTGAGACGAGCCGCGGCTCGTCGGCCAGCGCTGATTCGGCCACGGGTCGCCACACGGACGCTCCCCCACCGACGACGTGGATCGCGAAGGTGACGGCCGCGAGGGCGCACGCCGCCGCTAGGACGCGACGCAGGCCACCCTGCTTCACCCCGGGCGCCCTGGCTTCGTTCTTCATTCTCACAGTGTCACAGCTGTACCGGCTGGCCTTCGCGCCTCCGTCCCCCGCATCACCTGACCGGATGCTGACTCGGCAGAACCCGCACCCGTACCGCCAGGAACGATAACCTCGCGACATCGACGGCCCGGCGTCTTGTGTGACCGTCGTGCGGTGTCCAATCACTGCGAGAAGCGCGGGCTCGTCACCCTGCGGGCCCGTGGTCGACCAGGGCGAGTTCGGCGACGCAGACGCGCCGGGAGGGTGGGCATGCCACATGTCGAGTAGCACCGGGCAGCCAGACGAATCGACAGCGCCACGACTGGACCACCTGCTGACCGCGTCTGCAGCGCGGCACCCCACCCGCGTCGCCATCGTCGATGGTCCGACACGGTGGAGTTACGCACAGTTGGATCGCGCTGTGACCCGGCTGGCCGCCTGGCTGCAACACCGGGGGGTGGCTCCTGGAGAGCCGGTGGCTCTCGACTGCCGCAACGTCGCGGAGTTTGTCGTCTGCTATTACGCGATCCTGAGGGCCGGAGCGGTGGTCGTTCCCCTCAACGTGCTCATCCGTTCTCGATTGTTGGCCGAGCGGCTGGCCGATAGTGGCTGTGTCCTGTTGGTGTGCGTGGTCGCCGCGGACGGCGTCCCCTCGGTCGAGGTCATCAAGGCCGCGGTCAACAAGGTGCCGACCTGCCGCGACCTGATCGTGATCGACGACGAGAACCCGCTGTCCGAACTCACCGCCGACGGCACGGATACCGTCACCTCGCCGCCGGGCCATGCCCGCGACGCGGCGGTGATCACGTTTCCGCACCGAGACCTCGGCACACCGAAAGGCGTCGTGCTCAGCCATGCGGCGATGCTGCACAACGCCGCGGCCGTCACCGCCATGCTCTACGACGACTCGCCTGAACAGACGCACCCAGACGTACACCTGGTGGTGGTGCCGCTGTTCCACGTGGTCGCCCAGACATTCCAGCTCAACGCCGCGATCGCCGTCGGCGACACTCTCGTGCTCATGTCGCGGTTCGAGCCGGAAGCGGCATTGCACACGATGGCCGCCGACGGGGTGACCGCGCTGGTCGCCACCCCGAGCATGTTGTCCGCGCTGGTCGGCGTCCTCGACCGGCATCCGACCCAGACGGAACAGGTCCGATCGACGCTGCGGGTGATCTCCTCCCAGCTGGCACCCCTTCCTCCCGCCATCCAACGAGCGGTGCTCGAACGCCTGGGCGTGGTGACGTTGGAGGGCTTCGGGCACTCCGAGACCGGGATGGTGGGGTTGCACGCCAGGGCCGGGGATGACAGGCCGGAATCCGTGGGGTCACCGGCGCCGGGTACCCAGGTCCGGCTGGTCTCCGGCGACGGGACCGAGGTGGACGGGCCGGGTGAGGGTGAGCTGTGGATCGGCGGGGCCGGTCTGATGTCCGGCTATCTGCACGATGCGCAGGCGAGCGACGCCGTCCTTCGCGACGGGTGGTATCACACGGGCAACACGGCCCGTCGTGAGCTGGACGGGCACTTCGTGATGGTGGATCGACCCACCCACGTGGTCATGCGAGGCGGACACGTCATCTACCGGCGGGCGTTGGAGGAGGCGCTGCTGACCCACCCGGCGATCAGCGCCGCGAAGTCGGTGGCGATGCCGGACGCTCGGCTCGGGGAAGAGCTGCGAACCGTGATCGAACGCGACCCCCACTCGGTCATCTCCGACGCCGAGCTGGTCGCGTGGGCCCGCGAGCAGCTGCCCGGCCTGGCCGGCACGGAGTGGGAGGTGGCCACCCGTCCGGGAGTCGGCGCGCGACCCCGAGACGTGCGGTCCGCGGCGCGTCGGTTGCTGCCCGGCGTGGCCTTCGCGGTAGCCGGAACCGCCGTCGCCTTCCTCATCAACCTTGTGGTGCCGTTCCTCAGCCCGCTCACGGCTGGGGTGTTGCTCGGTGTGGTGCTGGTCAATGTCGGTCTCGTGCCTGCTCGGACCCGCCCTGGGCTGTCGGCCACCACCCGGCGGCTGCTGCGCGCCGGTGTCGTCTTTCTCGGACTCCAACTGTCCCTTCCTGAGCTGGCCGGTCTTGGCGCGCCGCTGCTTGCCGTGGTCGCCGTCACCGTCGCCCTGAGTTTCTTCGCAACCCGCTGGGTCGGCGAACGCCTCGGGCTGTCCGCCGGGCTGTCTCTGCTCACGGCATCGGGGTTCGCCATCTGCGGAGCGTCGGCGATCGCCGCGATGGAGGGCACCAGTGATGCTGACGAGGACGAGGTGGCCACGGCGATCGCGCTGGTGACGATCTTCGGCACCATCGCCCTCTTCTGCTGGCCGCTGCTGCAACGGCCGCTCGGACTGGCCGACGCACCCTACGGCGCCTGGGCCGGCGCCTCGGTGCACGAGGTGGCGCAGGTGGTCGCCGCGGCGTCGCCGGCGGGTGCGGCCGCGCTGGCCACCGCGGTGGTGGTCAAGCTGGCGCGAGTGGTCATGCTGGCGCCGATGGTCGCGATGGTGGCGGTGGCCGCCCGTCGGCGAAGCAGCGCGGGGCAGGAGCCCGGGACCCGCCGGCCGCCGCTGGTGCCGCTGTTCGTGCTCGGGTTCCTGGCGATGGTGCTGGTACGCAGCGCCGGTGTCCTCCCACCGGGTGTCTTGGACATGAGCAAGGTGTTGACCACGGCCCTGTTGGCGGCGGCGCTGTTCGGGCTCGGCGTCGGGGTGCGGGTGCGGGTCCTGCTGGCCACGGGTCCGCGGGCCCTCCTCCTCGGTGCCATCTCGACCGTCGGCATCGCCGTGATCGCCTACGGTGGGGTGCTCCTCACGGCCTCCTCGTTGGTCCGGTAGCCGCGCCCCTCACGTGCACCTGGGTTCCGCCGCGAGGTAGCGGCCTCCGGCGCGCGGAGCCGCGAGGTCCTCGCTACCGTTGCGTGCATGGACACCGCGCGCCTCACCTCTGCGGTGCCATCGTCCGGTTCGTCTGGTTCGTCCGGTTCGTCCGGCTCGCCGGATTCCTCGGGCTATGTCGGGGATTTCACCGGCCTGCCCACGATCGACTACGCGCCGGTCGTCGACGGGCATCCTGACCCTGGCGAGATCGTATGGGCTTGGGTCCCGTACGAGGAGGACCACACCCGCGGCAAGGACCGCCCCGTCCTGGTCATCGGACACGATCGGGAGTGGCTGCTGGCGCTGCAGGTGACCAGCCAGGACCACGACCGGGATGCGGAGCAGGAGGCCCGGTCCGGACGCTACTGGATGGACATCGGCACCGGTCGCTGGGACGCGCGGGGCCGCCCCAGCGAAGTCCGCGTCAACCGCATTGTGCGCCTGGTTCCCGGCGCGGTCCGCCGGGAGGGAGCTGCCTTGGACCGCGCCCGCTACGAACAGGTCGCCGCCGAGGTCGTGCGGCGAGCCCGGTGAGGATCCGCGAGGCCACGACCAGCGACGCGGCGCAGTGCGCGGCGATCTACGCGCCCTACGTGGCGCACACGACCTTGTGCCTGGAAGAGGTGCCCCCGGACCGCGCCGAAATGGCGCGACGCATCGAGCACGTGCGGCGCGCGCACACATGGCTCGTCTGCGAGGAGGAGGGACGGGTGATCGGGTACGCCTACGGCGCGCCCTTCCGCTCGCGCGTCGGCTTCCGCTGGACGTGCGAGGTGAGCGTGTATGTGGACTCGGATCGGCAGGGTCGGGGAGCCGGCTGCATCCTGTACGCAGCCCTGTTCGCGCGGCTCGCCGCCCTGGGTTACCGATGCGTCGTCGCGTGCCTGGTCGAACCCCACAGCGCCAGCGCCGCGCTGCACCGCTCCGCCGGATTCGCGAAGGTCGGCACGTTCCGGTCCGTCGGGTTCAAACACGGCGGCTGGCGAGATGTCACGTTCTACGAGCGTTCCCTGACGGGGGACTCCGGGCCTTCGAGCGAGCGGCAGGGCGCCTAAGTGGACCAGTTCTTGATGTCGATCCCGCCCCTGGCCGTCTACCTCGTCGTCGCCGGAGTCGTCGGCCTGGAGTCGCTGGGTATTCCGCTGCCGGGAGAGATCATCCTGGTCAGCGCTGCCATCCTGTCGGCGCACCACGAGCTGGCCGTGTCCCCGCTGTGGGTGGGCCTGGCCGGGGCGGCGGGCGCAATCGTCGGCGACTCGATCGGGTACGAGATCGGGCATCATTTCGGGTGGCGACTCTTGGACTGGCTGCGGCGCCGCTTCCCACGTCACGTCGACGCGGAGCGGGTCGCCGTCGCGTCGCATCTCGTCCACCGGTACGGCGCGTTGGCGGTCTTCTGGGGACGGTTCGTGGCGCTCCTGCGCATCTTGTCCGGGCCGCTGTCCGGCGCGTTACGACTGCCGTACCGGATCTTCCTGCCGGCCAATGCCGCCGGCGGACTCGTGTGGGCGCTCGGGACGACGTACGCGGTGTACCTCCTCGGCCGGACCGCCGAACACGTTCTTTCCGGATTCGCGTGGTTCGGCCTGGCGGTGTTCCTCGTCGCCGCCCTCGCCGCATCGACGCTGCTGCGACGCCGTGTCGACGCCGCTGTGCGCGAGTGGGCGCATAGCCACCCTCAGCGCGTCGCCGAGGTCGACGCCGCGATGAGCGATCGATGACGCCCAAGCGCCGCCCCGCGAGATCAGCCGACGGTCGGTAATCAGTCCAGGTAGTCGCGCAGGACCTGGCTGCGGCTGGGGTGGCGCAGCTTGCTCATCGTCTTGGACTCGATCTGCCGGATCCGCTCGCGGGTCACCCCGTACACCTTGCCGATCTCGTCCAACGTCTTCGGTTGGCCGTCGGTGAGGCCGAACCGCATGGAGACCACGCCGGCCTCCCGCTCGGACAGCGTGTCGAGCACGGAGTGCAGCTGCTCTTGCAGCAGGGTGAAGCTCACAGCGTCGGCCGGGACGACCGCCTCGGAGTCCTCGATCAGGTCGCCGAACTCGGAGTCGCCGTCCTCGCCGAGGGGGGTGTGCAAGGAAATCGGCTCGCGGCCGTACTTTTGCACCTCGACGACCTTTTCGGGCGTCATGTCGAGCTCCTTGGCGAGCTCCTCCGGTGTCGGCTCGCGCCCCAGATCCTGCAGCATCTGCCGCTGCACGCGGGCCAGCTTGTTGATGACCTCCACCATGTGCACGGGGATGCGGATCGTGCGGGCCTGGTCGGCCATCGCCCGCGTGATCGCCTGGCGGATCCACCACGTGGCGTACGTGGAGAACTTGAACCCCTTCGTGTAGTCGAACTTTTCGACCGCGCGGATGAGGCCCAGGTTGCCCTCCTGGATCAGATCGAGGAAGAGCATCCCGCGGCCCGTGTAGCGTTTCGCCAACGACACGACGAGGCGCAGGTTGGCCTCCAAGAGGTGGTTTTTGGCGTTCTTGCCGTCTTGGGAGATCCACCACAGTTCGCGTTTGAGCTTCAGTTCGAGCTCATCGCCGGAGTTGAGCCTCTCCTCGCCGAACAGCCCCGCCTCGATGCGCTTGGCCAGGTCCACTTCCTGCTCGGCGTTGAGCAGCGCGACCTTGCCGATCTGCTTCAGATAGTCCTTGACCGGGTCGGCGGTCGCACCCGCTGTGACGACCTGCTGCGCCGGTGCGTCGTCGTCGTCGTCGTCTCTAAGGACGTAACCGCTCTCCGATTCGCCCTCCTTGCCGCTACGCCGCGCCGTCTTCGTCGACGCGGCGCCCGTGGATCCCGCCGCCTTGCCGAGGCCGGACGACTTCCCGTCCAGCTGTCCTTCACCGTCGGTCGTCTCGTCGGGATCGTCGCTATCCGCGTCGGTCCCATCTACCGCCTTGTCGAGGGCCTTGACCTCAGCATCGCCCGCCGCGGCGCCTTCGAGGATCGGCGTCTCCTCATCGGTCGCCTCCACGGCGGTCGGCTTGGCCGCGACCTTCTTGGCCGCGCTCTTCCGGCGCGTCGCCGGGGCACGCTTCGCCGGCGCCTTCTTGGTCGACGTCGCGGCCGCGGGAGCCCCGTCGCTCTGAGGTGCAGCCGTCGCCGTCGCCTTCTTGGCGGCTCGCGTCGCGGTCACTTTCTTCGCCGCGGTCTTCCGGGCGGGTGCAGATGTGGTCGTCGCGGTCTCCGCGGCCGCGGTGCGAGACGAGGCGGCGCGGGGCGCCGTCAGCCGGACATCTCCGGCGATCGTGAAGCCCTCTGCCTGCAACGCGCTCACGATCGAGGTGCGTCGGGCGGTCTTCAGCCCATCGACGTCCATGGCCTCCGATAGGACGTCGGCCTCGACGGCGCGGGTCTTCGCGGCCTCCTTCACCGCCTGGGTCACGGCGGGCTCGGTCGAGGCTGCTGAACGGGAGCGTGAGCGTGAGGTCGGAGCGTTCGGCACTGAGCTACACCGACACCTTTCGTCGTTCGGGTATGAGCGCGCGTCCTACGCAATGACGATTGGCGAAGAGCTGCGTCACTCGGCAGATGTCCTGACAACGGCTGTCGGAGTCAGGGCCCGGCCGTGGGCTGAGGCGCGTCGTTGAGGGTAAGACGGGTACAACGCACTTCCTGATCAGTTCATTCCGCTGCCGTGAGGGGGTCGAATCTCGTTCGTGGGTTCGTGAGAGCCTCACACATTATAGGGTGACCGTCCGGCTTCGCGCCCGCCACGTCCAGCGCACCCTGAAGATCACTCCGGCGCCACGTGCGCGGCTCGTGGCCGCGTCAGCTCGTCGCCGCGCTAGTTCGTCAGCTCGTCGCCCTTCACGGCAAGGACCGGACAGCTCGCTTCGAGCAGCACCCGCTGGGCATGTGAGCCCAGCAGAAGCTTGCCGACCGGCGACCGGCGACGCAATCCGATGACAATCAGCTCCGCCCGCTCCGACTCCGCGACCGACACGAGTCGCCCGGGGTAGTCCTCTTCCGGCCCAAGCTGCACCTGGGTCAGGTCAAGGCCCGCGCCGGCCAGGCGCGCCGCCGCGCGTTCCACTTCGTCTGCGAGCGCCAGCACCTCTTCGACCGGGGAGTTGCGAGGGAAGTCGGAGGCACTCACCACCACTAGCCGGCTCCTGCGCAGCAGGCTCTCTGCCGCTCCGCGCCACACGGCTACTCGCCCTTCCGGCGTGCACGTACCACCTGCGATGACGGTCACCGTCACCCTCCCTGCCTGTTGGGGGCGCCCTCCGCGTGCTGCGGGGTGCGCCGTGTGGTTTGGATATGCCGTGTGGTCTGGGTGCGCCGTGTGGTCCGGATTCGTTGACAACGACGCTAGCCCATCCGATTCGCAACGGCGCCCTGTCGCAGACAACATGTGAGTCGGGACCCACGGCGTTCGGCGCGCCGAATCGCCGCGCCGTTGAGCGCTTGGGCGAGGCCTTGACTCGAAGCGGATCGTCGCTGGGCGACCTGAGTCACGCGCACCCAGGCTGAGCGCGGACCCCGGCGGCGACCAGCTGAAGCAGCAAGCCAGCTAGGGCATATCCGGGATCGAGCTGAATGGCCCGGTCCAAGGCGGCCCGAGCGAAGGCTCCCTCCCCGAGCCACCACGAATGCGCGCCGACCAGGGAAAGCACCCCGGGTTGGGCGCACGGGGGGAGCCGTCGCGCGAAGTCGCGTAGCCGCCAGGTCAGCTCCATGAAATCTCTCCCGTCATGGTCCGGGGCCACCGAGCCACAACACTGCTGGATCAACTGCGCGAGGCCTCGCGGGTAGGTCGAGGGGTCGCGCAGGTCGGGGCAGAGCCAGGCCAACAGCGCGTCTCGGGTCGGCATATCGGTGAGGACGTCCACCGCCGCCTGGGCGCACACTCCAGGCAGGCCGTCGACCCGCTCTCCGGACGCGCCGGCCGGCCCCACCCCGAGAACGCGCGCCCAAGCATCCAGTCCCTCTCGCCGCCAGGCGGCGAACTCCCGTCTCGGCGCCGGTCGGGGTGATTCGACGTCGAAGGCGCCGACGACCGGTGATTCAAAGAACGAGGCCACCGCCTCCCGGTCGGCCAAGGGGCTCACGCCCAGCGACACCCACTCCGCCACGGCAGGCACCCTGTCGGGCGAGGCGAGAGGACGCCCGGGCGGCGGGCAGCACGACGGGTCGCGGCAGTCGAGCGATCGCCAACGGCCATCGGCGACGAGCAAGCGATCCCCGATCCGTACGCCGGCGTATCGGCACTCATGGGTGACCTGGGTCAGCAGCTCTTGGAAGGAGCACCGGGTCTCGTCGAAGATGACGAGGATGACCGTGTCCGGGCGCTCGCGATGGAACACGGCCTGCATCGGCAGGGTCACCTCGGACGGCAGCGGCTCGCAGGCGTGCAAGTTCTCGAGCAGGTCGCCGCGCAGCGTGGCGCATACGCGCTTCTTCCGCAGGAACACCATCACGATGGACTGACGTGGGTGGAACCCCAGGACGTACGGGAGGGAGCTGATGAGGTCGCTCCGACCTGCCAGGCGTGCGATGCGGGTCATGGCCACAGCCTCGGGCCACGACGTCGCGGCGCCCAGGCACCTTGTTCCCGCTTGTGGATGGCCTTCGAGTGGCGGACGGGCTGTGGATGACGTGGGGGCGCGCCGACGACGGCGCGCCCCGCACGCCTGGGTCAGTTCGTGGTGATCTGGCTCGGCGAGGGGACCGAATCCGTGCGGGGGAACTCCGTACGCACGTACTCGGCGATCTGCTTGAGCATGAACCCGTCGACTCCGGCGCCCACGGCTCCCCCGATCAGCGGCACTCCGCGCCCCAGTCGCCCGATGGCCTTTCTGCTCACCTGGGTGAGGAGCCGGAAGCCGACCCCCTTGTTGACGGCCATGAGCACCGGGCCCGGCAGTCGTTCGGCGGCGAAGTTGACGAGTCTGCCGGATCCGGCGTATCCGGCCTTCTTCAGCAGATCCTCCGAGTCGGCGCCGACTAGGGACAGCAGCAGCGCCGAGCGGACCTCGGGGCGGTCGATGTCGTACCCACGGATCACGCCGATGGCGGCTGCCATCCGTGTCGCGAGGAGGTAGAACCCGGCGACGTTCGCGGGCAGCGCCACCGGAAGGGTGAAAAATCCGCCGATTCCCGTCACGAAACCGCCGGCCGCGACGAGCTTCAAGTGATCGGCCACGACCCGGTCGACGGCCCCATCGTCGCTGGTGGAGTGCCGGCGCGCGTCGTCGGCCACCTTGCGCGCGGAGTCGAACTGCCCGCGCCCGTCGATGCCGACGTCCAAGACGCGCTCGATGAGACGCGTCGCGGTCCGCGTCAGCCCGCCTGTCGGCAGACCGATACCGCCGGCCCCCCCCGAGGCTGCGGGGGAAGCCGACCCACGCTGAAACCCTGGAAACCTGTCGAAGAAGCCCACTCGTGCCCTCCTGCTCCGTACTGCTGTCGATGTCCGCGATGCCGGCGAGCGATTCCGCGGTGATTCTTGACGACTCCGTACCGTCACGAAAAAGCAGTCGTCACGAGACGCCCGGGGGTGACGGCTTCCCAGGCACTGGTTGGTTCGGGTCGCGCGACCGCGATCGCATCAATGCCCGATGCCTCGCGTTTCACACCCCAGCGAGCACGGCCATCGCGAACAGGGCCGAAGCGACCGTCCCCCGTACCGTGCCGGAACGGGCATTCGACGGCCCCAGGACGGCGGCGACGTTCACGCGTGGCGGCACCTCGGGCAGCAGCACGCGGACCACCGACGCGACCCGCATAATCATGTGGGGTGCGGGCGGTCAGTACCTCGTGGCGTTGCTCGTCGTCGTCATCTCGATCGGCGGCGACCACGTCTTCAAGGGGTGGTCCAAGAAGTTCCTCGAGGACCTGGTCGCCGATCCGGGCGAGGTCGCGGAGCAGGCGGGCCGGTACGGCGACCTGGCCAAGGGCGTCGCCTTGGCCATCGTCGGAGGCCTGTTCATCGTCGCCCCCTTTGCATGCCCGAGCGAACGAGGCCCGGGGCCCCGACGGTGTCCTGCGCACACTGACCGAGACCCCGCACGGCACGGTGTTGCTCACCGTGGTTCCCGTCGGGATCGCGGCGTATGGGCTTGACAACTTCTTCCGGGCCCGCTAGGCCAAGTCTGTAGCTCTCAGGGCTGAGCATCCAGGGGGTCGGCAAAGTCCTCGGGTAGGGCTGTGGCCTGGGCTTTCGTGGGTGGCTGACGTGAGGGGTGCGGCGGGTGTCGCCGCTGAGATGCCGCCCAGGCCTGACGCTTCCGGTGGCGTGCGCTGGGAAGACGCGCATCAAGCGAGGCGATACGACAAGGTGCCGAGATCGTTCGCCAGCGCCTGGTCTGTGAGGTGCCAGCCCAAATGTCGAAACGCCTCGAAATCGAACTCGTTATAGGTTTCCAACGTGGCGGAGCTCGCGGGGAACCCCGGATGCGTCGCTCGGTAGCTTTCCAGGTCCCACGGCAGATCGTCGACGGCCACCGATTTGATGTAGTAGACGGTGCACGTGCCGCCTTCCGGGAAGCGAGCCGTGAAGGTGGTCCAGCCCCGGGAGGCTTTCTTCTGATGGCCGCATACCAAGGGCGCGGGATCGAAGTCGGCGATGTCCACCGCCAGATCCATTCGGGCGCTGGCGATGGCCTGTCCCATCGCCGGGAACTCACCCTCTGGATCGCCGGAGCCGTCCAGGGCGATGATAAATCGCGGTCGCCGACGTAGCGCCTCCACGAGACCCAGGTTGTCGTAGTGCCCTCCGTCAGTGACATAGAGGTAGGGCAAGTAGACGCTCGGCGTCCCGAAGGCTTCCTGAACCACCCGGAGAGGAGAACTCAAGTCGAGGGCGCAGTTCGACCTCTCAAAAAAACCCCGGCGGCGCCCGCTTGCAGAGTCCCGCCGGTCATGCCAATACGGGTTGGCCATCCATACTCCCAGCCGAATGTTGAATAAGGCCAGCAGCAGACGTGCGGGCCCGATGAGGCGGTTTTCGCGGCCAGCAAGCGGCGAGACTGCGGCACCTGAGATCGCTATCGCGTGGTCGACGCCTAGCCCCAATTTCCTGCGGTACGGATAATCGGCCGACGGGATCATGAGGTCGCCGCCGGGCAGCCGGGAATCGGGAAGCCCGATACCCCGATCAGTCATCAGGAAGGGAGTGGAGTTGCGTCCGGTGGGCAACATTTCCGGATCCCGCACGTTGGCCGCGCCGCACAGCACCAGCGATGGCCACGATTCCGTGGGTCGAGGCTGGCGAGATGCAGTGACATCCGCACAGCCTTCAGCGGCCCGCGCGTGACCGAGTTCCGCCATGGTCGGAACCTCACTCAGGTCCGAAGATGTTCGCTTCCTGGTCCCGCCGAGGGGTTCCGGCTCCGGGCCACCTGGAGGTACCTCCAGGTATGCGTAGGAAAGTCGGTCCCGATAGAAGGGAAACAACGTAGTGAGGTTGGCCGAACCCAAGGCCCGCGTTGCCAGAAGTATCCCAACCGGGACCAGCACCAGTTCCAATTGCTCCCGCAGGCTCGGCGGCTCCATGCCCCATCGCGACAGGAAGTCGTCGACGTAGACGATGACCAGCAGGTAGGCGAGAATAGAGAGCACGCCCACCGCCAGCAGAGGAGCTAACCGCTGACGAAAGCCGACCAGGAGAGGCGTGTGCCAGCGCGGGGTCGCTTCGGTGCCCGTACCGCCATCGGCTCGCCTGGAAACGCGATGGAGGCCTTTCATCATGGACGAGGTGAGGCTCTTCAGGACGGGCAGGCCAGCAAGAACGATCGCCCACGGAAGACTCACAGCATCCAGGACGCCGTGATCGCTGCTCCGCAGCGGGTGCAGCGCACTCGCTGCGTATGGGGGCAGCGTAAAGATCAGCGCGAAAACGGCCGCCATCATGACGAGGGTGTTGCAGACGTTTGCGACCGACCACGGCAGGCTTCGGCCGTGGCGACCCGACGGAAGTTGCCCCGCAACCCACATCACGAACTTGCTGCGCAGACGTAGGGGGCCGCACACGCGACCCACCACATAGGCTAATGCGCCGAACATCATCAGCCCAGCGGGGACCAACCACAAGGTGGGCGGGCCTGGCCAGATGGGCAGCAGGGTCGATTCACCAACTGAGGGGCACGCCTCGCCGGACACGCCGAAGCTCTGACAGCGATCCGCGGAGCGGACCACGTCGATCTCCAACGCATGAGCCGCGGAGAACCAGGCGACCAGCCTCAGAACCGCCCAGAGCATGATCAGGTTGAACGCGATTCCGAAGAGCAGGGATGCGGTCAGGTTGAACTTCACACGCCGCGACGAAGCCAGATAATCGGTCCGTGTCCGCAGGACCGCGACCTCCATCCCCCCGTCGCGGAACGCCCCCACGGCATCGCTTGCGGTATCACCCTCGGACAGGCAACGCTTACGGCGCCGATAGTTGAGAGTCGCGAACGCAGCGGCCATATAGCCCCCGCCGCTGACTCCCACGACCGCGTCTGCGGCGCGGTACACGCCGGCCTTGTTCAAACGCTGCAGGGCGCCGAGGCAGAAACTCGCGGATTTAATCCCGCCGCCCGAGCAACACACCACGAGCCCAGCAGGTTCGCCGTGTGGCGGAGAAATCTCCGTGGCGCCGGCCGCCGACCCCCTGGCCTGCCGATAGCCGACCCACCGTATCGCCACGTAGCACGCCTGAAGAATAAGAGCCGAAACAAGGACGACCCATAGTGCCGATGAAGGGCGAGGGACGCGGGCCAGCCGAACCTCGACGAGGAGCGCCGAAATCACGAGAAGCACGGTCACTAAGGTGAAGAAGCTGCCCAGGAATTGGAGGTAGCGACCCTTGGCGACCATCGCAGACGGGCTCAGGCGGCTGCGGTGATCATCGTTCACGATCTCCTCCTTGTCCCGTGTGCGAAGCGCTTATCAGTTGCGTCCGCGACGCACAAATCCGCCCTCACCATCCCGCACGAGTTCCCAGGAAGCCACCGTGGATTCCCGTAACCTGGCGGTGAATCCACGGCGTTCGCGCCCCTCGCGTCCGCCGCTCGGTGCGACGGACGAAGGCGTGACGGTCCCGACCAGCGCGCGTTCCGGTTGTGAAGGTGTCGCGGCTGCCGTCTCGGGCAGCGCGGCGCGCCGGAACGTACGGGAAAACACGGGTGACGAGGCGGGACAGTTCTCATCCTTCGTGGCACGCTCCTGGCCAGACTGACCGGTCAGAGCCACTCGGAGTCGGCCCGAAGGGCATTGCGGAGCGGAGATCGGTCCCCCATGGTAGTGCACACCAAACCTGATGACGGTTTCCTTGAGACAAGGCCACGTCAACTGTCGAGCGCTTGGTACCCCGTAATCCCCATGGACCTGGGAAAAGCGCAACAATCAAACGTGCGTGATGGACGAAAGTACCTCGGTGCCCTCCTCGCGGGGTCCCTTATCATGGCGACAAAGGTGGTGTTGTCCGCCCCTCGGCTGGCGGAGGATCCCACTGGTGTCGTCATCACCTGGCTCACCGTGGCGTCATTCATCGTGGTGAGCGTGGTCCTCCTGTTCACGTCGTTGCCCCAGGCGAACGCTTGGGGATGCCTACTCATCGCAGCCAGCGCGGTTCCTGGCGACCTCAATACTCAGTATTGGGCGGAGAGGTCGTTGTCTCCCCTTGGGTTCGTGCTCGAGCTGTCCTACCTTCCGGCAGTGGTGGCGCTCGTGCTTCGTTACCCCGCTGCCGCCTTGACGCGGCCGCACCGCCGCGCGGTCGCGATCCTCGTCACTGCCAGCGTCGGATTGAGGATCCCCCTTGTCTTCACCTCCGGACACCTGGCGGATGGCTTCTACCGGCCGGCGAACTGGCCCACTGTGGACGCGTCGCCTTGGTGGCACGATCAGCTCTTTCTTCGGGCCGGCCAAGCGATCAGCGTCATCGCCCTCGTGTGGGTCGCCATTGTCCTCATCCGGCGATCGGTCGAGCTCAGAGGACTCGCACGCCAATCCACGATCCCCCTGACCATCATTGGCGTGACCTGCTCGCTGGCGGCAGCTGTCGACCGCGCAGCCTGGCTTCACGTGTATCCGCTGCTCGGGGACCTCCACAGCGCAGCCATTCGCAACGCCAGCGCGGCCCTCATTCCCATCACACTGCTCGCTGACATCCTTCGCCGACGAACCGCCGTCGCGGCGGTCGCCGAGAGGATTCTCGTTCGAGCTCGGAGCGGGGACCTGACCGCCATCCGAGACTCGGTGCGGTTCGTGCTCGTCGATCCTGAGGCAGAGGTGTGGGCGCCGACCGCGGACGGGACGTGGGTGGATTGCCATGGGCGGGCCGATTCCGCACGAGACGACCCATCTCTGGCGGGACGTGTCGTGCGCCAGGTGGACGCAGAGGACGGCCAGCCGCTCCTGCTCGTCGGGTTCGACCCTCGCACCGTCCGCGACACGCAGGTCATCGGCGCAGTCCTCCAAGCCCTTCGAGTGGGCCTGGAGAACGTGAGGCTCCACGCCGACCTGTTGGCGGCGCTGCACGAACTCGACGAGTCGCGACGGAGGTTGGTGGAGACCGGAGTGCGCGAACGACGTCGGCTCGAACGCGATCTCCACGACGGCGCGCAGCAGCAGCTGCTCGCGGTATCTGCCACGTTGGCGACGGCCCAGCTGGTCGACGATGCCCGCGTTCGCGAACTGTTGGATGAGGCCCGCTCCCAGCTCAAGACCGTCGTGGCCGAGCTGCGGGCGCTCGCCCGGGGCATCCACCCGGCCGCGTTGTCAGAGGGTGGTCTCGCAGCTGCCCTTCCCTATGTGGCTGAGCGTTGCGCGGTCCCCACGACACTCCACGTGGACTCCTCCTTGGCCACCGACCGCCCGGACCCGGGCGTGGAGCAGGCTACGTACTTCCTCGTGGCCGAAGGCCTGGCCAATGTGTCCAAGCACAGCCGGGCCACCTCGGCCCAGGTCGAGGTCGGGGTGGCCAACGGGAGAGTGCAGGTCACGATCCGCGACGACGGTGCCGGCGGGGCGACCGTCTGCCAGGGAGGTGGTCTGCGGGGGCTGCAGGACCGGGTTGAGGCCCTTGGCGGGGTCTTCCAGCTTCACTGCACCCCAAGTTCCCTGCATCCTGCCGAACACGGTACGACCCTCACCGCCCTCATACCCTTCGGATCTGGGAGCCATCCATGAGCACCGATGTTGCGAGGACCCCACGTACGAGTCCAGAGGCGGACGAGCGGGATGCACTGCGCGTGATACTCGTCGAAGATAATGTGCTCTTCCGCGCCGGCCTGGCGGAGCTGTTGCGGGCAGCCGACGTGGTGGTCGTCGACGAGTTGGGCGACGCGGAGCGGCTCGCGGCTAGCGTGGCGCAACTGCGACCCGACGTCGTGATCATGGATGTCTGCCTGCCACCGACGCTGTCGGACGAAGGGATCCGCGCCGCTATCGCGCTCCGCGCCGTCCACCCCGAGACAGGCGTTCTCGTGCTGAGCACGTACGCCGAAGGGACCTGGGCTGCACGTCTTTTCGCCCAAGGCTCGGAGGGCCTCGGCTACCTGCTGAAGGACCGAGTTGCGGACGTGGAGACCCTCGTGGACGGGCTCACGCGGATCGCGAACCGGGGCACGGTCGTCGATACCGAGGTGGTCAACCTGCTCGTCGGCATCACGCGACGCAATCAGGTGCTCGATCAGTTGACCGATCGTGAGCGCGCGGTGCTGGAGCTCATGGCCGAGGGTTTGTCCAACGTCGGGATCGGGAAACGGCTCTACTTGTCCCCCCGCACGGTCGAAGCCCACATCGCCTCGATCTTCGGCAAACTCCCCCTTGACTGCAAGGACAACACGGTGAACAAGCGAGTCTTGGCGGTCCTGCAGTTCCTTCAAGAGCAGTCGGTCCGCGGCGGCCCGGCTCCAGATCTGGGGTTCCGCCCAAACCCGTAAAGGGGAATCCCCGAGGTGGCGGCGCGCCCTCGTCAGCAGGCTCGAGATACCGGTCGTGAGCCGGAACTCCAGCGAGACGAAGGAGCACCCGTGACAGCCTCGTACGACGGCATCTCCCTGACCGCCGTCCCCGGCGGTCCGTCCACACGAGCCGACGTCGGCGTGCTCGTCGTACACGGCATCGGCCGACGTTCCGAGCACGCCAAGCTCTTCGAGGAGGTCACCAATGCCTTGGAGGCGGAAGGTGCATCGTCGACCGGGGTCGGCCAGCTGGGCGGGGTCGTCGCCGCCTGCTGCTCCATTCCTGGCAAAGACGGCTCACCCCTGTCGGCGTTGCTCGTGGACGGCCGCTGGGAGGACGTCGTCCGGGGCCATGACGACGCACCTCGGCCTTGGCGGGTCTGGGGTTGGACACTGCTGGTCCTGCCGTACCTGTTGCTCGCCTCAGGGGCCTTGGCGAACGCGGGGTCGTTCTTCCGACACGGCGTCCAGGCGGAGACCATGCCGTGGAGTCGCTCCGCGCTGCGGTGGATGCTCGGAACGCTCCAGTCCGCGGTGGTCCGTCTCATCCTCGCCCCCCACCTGCTCGTGCTCGCCGCCGCCGCGGGGACGTGCGCGCTGCTCCTCAGCTCGCTGCCCTGCACCCGGAGCCGGCGCTTCACCGGCGCGATGACACACATCTGTCAGGTGGTAGTCGGCGATGCGTGGGCGTTTGCTCGATCGCCAGCTCGGGATGCGGCCCTCCAGCGGCTCGAAGGCCTGCACGCCCTGTTGGAGCAACGAGCGAACCGGCTGGTCGTGGTCGGACATTCGCAGGGCGCAGCGCTGAGCCGCACGCTGTGCGCACGACGGCCAGGAGCTGCCCTCATCACGCTGGGCTCCGGGGCGCAGCTGCTCGCGGCCGGTCGGGCTGCCAAGACCCGCCGGATCGCGATGGGTTGGGCGGCAGTGCTGCTGTATCCCGCCTACTTCGCCTGGCTGCTCCAGCAGGGCCAGCAGCAGATCGGCGTGCACCTCAAGGGGTTGTTCCGTTCCCTCGGGGCACTCTTCGAGCACCCCCTCGGCGACCCGGACGCCCTCGCCTCGTGGCTGCAAGGGACATCCGACATGCTCGCCGAGAACCTGATCACGCCCCTGGACGTCGTCGCGCTGACCATAACGATCGCATGTCTAGTGATGCTCATGCTTCGACCCCCGGGCAGCCAACCCGTCCCGGAGGAACTGACGGAGCCGGAGCGCTGGGTCGACGTCTCGTCGGTCTACGACCCGGTCTGCGTCGGCGGGAGCGGGATCGAACCGTCAACGATCGCTGTGGCGGTCTCGAACGGTCGCGGGCTTCAGCAACTGCTCACCGAGCACACGACATACCTGGCGAATCCCGACGTGCGGCAGGTCCTGCTTGCCGTCATGCGAGACGAACCCGTCGCCTCTCGCCTCTTTGCCCGGACCGACGACCGCCGCCTCCTGCGCAACGCGTGGTGGTGGGCCCTCCCCATCCTGCTGCCGCTCGGCTACGCCATCGGGTCCCGCCAGCTCGGATTCCTCGAGGCATTGCTCCAACGGTTCAGCGGTCAGGGTTGACGCAGCAGGACCGAGGCGAGGAAACCATCACCGTGATAGGGGCTTCCACGGTCTGGGTGCCGGGCTTGCGCCGATGGCCCCGCCCCTGTCCCCTGCCAGGCTCGAAAGCAGGAGCCCAACACTCCAGGACATGAGAGGAACCTTCGATGCCGATACCTCGCACGGCTCGCCGACTGGTGACCCTGGCCCTGGGAGGGCTCGTGGGCGGAATGCTCGTCTCGTGCGGCGCTCATGAAGAAAAGCGCGCGTGCCCCAGCGGTCTCAAGGGCGAGGCGCTCGTGCTCGTCGTCCCGGTGCACCGCGGGTCTCCCGCGCCGACCATCTCCACGGACCTCGAATGCTCCGTCACGCAGGCGCTGGAACGGTCTGTTCCGATCTCGGTCGTCACGGCCGAGGGCTCACCGCGGGTGGCCGTCCACGCGCTCAAGGTGCCAGACGACGCCGTCAACGACGTGGTCAAGAAGGACAATCTCACTCGCAAGGCCGCCCAGCTCGTGTCCTCGGTCAAGCGGCTCAAGGCGACCTCCGACGGCAATGATCTGCTGGCGTCCCTGTCCAAGGCCGCCGATGAGGGACGCAATCTGATGGCCGACCGGAAAGGCGCCGCGCAGATCATCTCCCTCGACAACGGCTTGACCGACCGCGGAGCCGTCGCCATGACACAGGCGGGCATGACCAGCGCCAACCCCGAGGACGCCGTCCGACACCTGAAGAACCTGCGCATGCTGCCGCCCGCATCCGGAATGAACGTCACGTTCCAGGGGCTGGGTTACGGGGTGCCGCCCCAGCCTGAACTCACCTCGGCCCAACGCAACACGGTCACAGCGATCTGGACGGCCGTCGCCAAGGCCGCGGGTGCGACGGTGGAGGCCGTCCCCCAGCCCTACTCAGACGTGGGGGGACCGGAGACGGCTCATGAGACCGGGATCGTCGCCGCGTCGACCCCGACGCCCATCGATCTGTCCACGCCCTTTCGCTTGGACGACGCCTCTCCTCTCGGCTTCGTCGCGGACGAGGTGCACTTCCGAGACCCGCGGGCGGCAAGCGCGCTCCTCGATGATCTCGCAGGTCGGCTGAAGGCCCGTCCACAGACGGCCGTCACGATCAGCGGAACCACGTCAAACGGCCCCACCCGCTGGCCGTCCCTGGCCGCGCTGGGGGGCGCACGCGCGCAGCTCGTCGCCGACGAGCTGGTTCGCCGAGGCGTCACGAACTCCCTGCGCGTCGTCGGCGCCGGGTACCTGGCCAAGCCGCCGGTCGTCGACCCCGCCACCGCGGCCATGAACCGCGGCATCACCCTGACCTTCCGCTGACGGCTGACCCGGCCCACCAGCAACCGCCATCCGCCCACCAAGGAGCCCACCGTGAGCCTCACCGTGAACCGCCCAGGCCGAGCGGAAACGTCCGGGCCGCACCCGCCGGCGCCCCATCGAGCGCGAACCCGCCCCATGCGACGTCGCGTCGGTCCCGCTCTCTCGTACTGGCCTGTGTTGCGGTGGGTCGATCACGTCCACGGGTGGATCGACTCGCGACGCGGCCCCGAGGTGGCGCCGCAGGAGCTGCCCTGGGCCCGGCGCTTGACATCGACGTATGAAGAGAACGAACAGCGCCTCATGGTCAAGGTCAGGCATGCCCTGCACCGCGAGACTGCCGCGCTGCGTGATGCCTTCGAGCAGCTGCCGGCGCAGGATCAACAGATCGCCGCGCAGGAACATCGACTCCAGACGATGCCGGATCGCGACAAGCCACGTCGCTGGTCGGAGGCGCACCTCCCGGAGGACACCACCAAAGTCCGGCGAGATCGTGACGCCCGCCAGGAACGCCGCCGGCTGGAGGAGCACGTCGAAGCCCTCCGAGCCTCTCGTGCCGAGTCCCTGGGCCGCTGCGCGCGAGGGTACGGCGTGATCGTCGAGCGGTACGAGATCGCCGTCATGATCTCCGCGCAGATGCGCCGGTACTACTCGCGCCGACTGGGCACCTATGGGCGCGCGCTATCACGCCGACGCAGCGGTGTGGACGGGTGGGACCTGAGTCTGCCTCCCGTGAGCCACGAGATCGAGCGCTGCCCGTGGCTCCCGCCCGGGCTCGA
>CAJDWQ010000004.1_pt1 | contig 48267 bp, 44 predicted proteins | sample 7391641 | NCBI WGS metagenome assembly CAJDWQ01 (sample SAMEA7055718, study PRJEB34461) | soil metagenome | biome: terrestrial ecosystem; feature: Peninsula; material: soil | place: Antarctica | collected 2016
GTCGGCGGCGCTTCGGACAACGGGCACTCCTTCATGGGGACATCACGAGGGTAGCCGAGCGGCTCTGAACCGCAACCGAACCGGACCGTTTCGAACGTCAGCGAGTCCCTTCACCCAGGCGCTGGAGATCTCACGCGCCCAAAGACTCGCGGGCTCGGGCAAGCACGGGTTTCAGGGACGGACGGGTTCAGGCGCGGATGTCTGCCATGATCTCGTCGCACGCATCGCTCACGGGCACCTCGCGGCGCGCCCCGCTGCGGCGGTCGCGGAGCTCGACCAGGCCGCCGGCCAGCCCCTTGCCCACCACCACGATCGTCGGGACCCCGATCAGCTCGGCGTCCTTGAACTTCACCCCCGGGGAGACCTTGCGGCGGTCGTCGTACAGCACCTGCACGCCCGCGTCCGCGAGCTGCGCCGCCAACGCCTCCGACGCCTCGAACACCCCGTCGTCCTTGCCCGTCGCCACCAGATGGACATCGGCGGGCGCGATGTGCCGGGGCCAGCACAGGCCGATGTCGTCCAGCGTCCCCTCGGCGATCGCCGCGACCGCGCGAGACACGCCCAATCCGTAGGAGCCCATCGTGACCGTCACGAGCTTGCCGCGAGCGTCCAGCACCTGCAGACCGAGCGCATCTGCGTACTTGCGACCCAACTGGAAGATATGGCCCATCTCGATGCCGCGCGCCGTGCGTAGCGCGCCCGCCCCGTCCGGACTGGGGTCACCGTCGCGGACCTCCGCCGCCTGGATCCGCCCGTCCGCGAAAAAGTCCCGCCCGTACACGACGGGTCCGAGGTGGAAGCCGGTCTGGTTGCCCCCCGTCACCCACGCTGAACCGTCCGCGACCGACGGGTCGAGCAGATACCGGATCCGCTGCGGGTCACCGTCGTCCAGCCCGGTGTTGGGACCGATCGACTGCGGCCCGAGATAGCCCGCGACCATCGCCGGGTACCGCTCGAAGTCCACGCCCGTGAACGCGTCCAGCTCCGAAGGCGCCACTTGCGCCTCCAGCCGCTTCTCGTCGATCTGTCGGTCGCCGGGCAGGCCCACGACGAGGGGCGTGCGCGTGCCGTCGCCGGCCTTCAACATCACGACCACGCTCTTGAGGCAGTCGGAGGCCGCCCAGGCGCGCCCGTCGGCGCGGGGGTAACGCTCGTTGAGCCGGCTCACCAGGTTGTCGATCGTCGTCGCGTCCGGGGTGTCCAGCAGCTCAGGAGGCGGGGTGGCCGCCACGACGTCCGGCGGCAGCGGCGCCGCCTGCGGTACCTCGACGGCCTCCACGTTCGCGGCGTACCCCGATGCGTCACACCGGACGAAGGTGTCTTCCCCGTACGGGTTGATGGCCAGGAACTCCTCGCTGGCGCTCCCGCCCATCGCCCCCGACATGGCCCGCACGATCACGTAGTCGAAGCCCAGCCGGTCGAAGATGCGGATGTATGCGCGGCGGTGCGCGTCGTAGCTGACCTGCAGACCCGCGTCGTCGACGTCGAAGGAGTAGCTGTCCTTCATCACGAACTCGCGGCCGCGCAGCAGCCCGGCACGGGGGCGGGCCTCGTCGCGATACTTCGCCTGGATCTGGTAGAGCGTGAGCGGCAGGTCCTTGTACGAGGAGTACAGGTCCTTCACCGCAAGGGTGAACATCTCTTCATGCGTGGGTCCGAGGAGCATGTCGACCCCCTTGCGGTCCTTCAACCGGAAGAGGTTGTCGCCGTAGTCGGCCCAGCGGCCGGTCGCCTCGTACGGCTCGCGCGGCAGGATCACCGGGAAGAGCAACTCCTGAGCGCCCATCGCGTCCATCTCCTCACGCACGATGGCCTCCACCTTGCGCAGCACCCGTAGGCCCAATGGCAGCCACGTGTAGACGCCCGGCGCGGCGCGACGTATGTAGCCCGCGCGCACGAGCAGGCGATGGCCCGGCAGCTCGGCGTCGGCCGGGTCCTCGCGCAAGGTCCGCAGGAACAGGGTCGACAGGCGCAGGACGCTCAACGGGGCTCTCCTTCGGGGGCTCTCGCGGGCCAGCTCACGAGGATGAACGGCCGGGCCCCACGATATCGGTAGCGCCATGAGCCGCTGTCCCGCCGCCCCGCACGCGCTCTCACACGCCCCGTACACACCCGGTGGACCCGGCGGAGGCCGCCTTCTCGACAGAGTGCAGCTGCCCTTTCAGAAGAGCACGGTAGCGAACAGGCCGGCGCTCCAGAAGCCCACCCGCTCATAGGTGCGCATCGCCGGCAGATTGTACTCGTTGACGTAAAGACTCACCCAATCGACCTCCCGACGGACGAGCTCGACGACGCGCGCCATCGCCGGCGCGGCGATGCCCTGGGCCCGGAACTCTGGATCCACCCAGACGCCTTGGATCTGCCCCGCGCCCACGCCCACCGAGCCCAGGTCGGCTTTGAAGACCACGCGGCCATCCTCGACGATCACGTATGCCCTCTGGCGTACGAGGAGTCCGCGCACCGCGTAGCGGTAGCCGGACTCTCCCGCTCGGTCGGTGAACGGGGGGTAGCCGATCTCCTCGGTGAACATGGCGGCGGCCGCCGGGATCAGCACCTCGAGCTCGTCGACCTCCGCGGGCCGGACCCGTGGGTCGGGGACGACGCCCAGCGCCTCATGGGGGCCGATCACGAGCAGCGGCTGGCGGGCACGGACCTCCTGGGGGCGCCGCCACCACGGTCGCAGGTCGTCCCAAAGGTGGGCGACCTGCGGACCCGGGCCGAAGATCGAGGAGAATTGGTGTTGCGAGCGTCGGAGCTTGTCGGCGAACGCCGACGCCGCGGCCTCGTCGCACTCCACAGGGATCAGGTTGGCGGTCGCCCAGCACAACGACTCCAGCGTGCCCGCCGGATAGTAGCCCAGCAAGGCGCCGCGGGAACGATCGAGGTCGACCTCCTCCATCCGGGCGGCGACATAGCAGTTCGCGACGGGGTCGCGCGCGCAGATCTCCAGCGCGGCCGCGCGATCGGCCCCACCCACGGGCCGCACGGCTCGGGCTCGCAGCAAGCCGCGCGCCGCCGAGGAGATGCTCACCCGCCGACCGTCACGATGGGTCCGGGGGGAGGCGCTCCTTCCGGGTTTTCTGCGCCCGCCGCACCCATCTCCTCGGCAAGCGCCATCGCGTGCTCGATCAGCGTCTCGACGATTCGTGACTCGGGAACGGTCGTCACCACCTGGCCGCGCACGAAGATCTGGCCCTTGCCGTTGCCGGACGCGACCCCCAGGTCGGCCTCGCGGGCCTCGCCTGGTCCATTCACAACGCACCCCATGACGGCGACCCGCAGCGGCACGGTCAGCCCCTCCAGTCCGGCCGTCACCTGCTCGGCGAGGGTGTAGACGTCCACCTGGGCGCGCCCGCAGGAGGGGCACGACACGATCTCCAGCTGGCGCTCCTTGAGCCCGAGGCAGGCCAGAATCTGCTGGCCGACCTTGACCTCCTCCACAGGTGGCGCCGACAAGGACACCCGGATCGTGTCGCCGATCCCCTGGGCCAGCAGGTGGCCGAAGGCGACCGCGGACTTGATCGTTCCCTGGAAAGCGGGGCCGGCCTCCGTCACCCCCAAGTGCAGCGGCCAGTCGCCGCGCGCGGCGAGCAGCTCGTACGCACGGATCATGGTGACCGGGTCGTGGTGCTTCACCGAGATCTTGAAGTCGTGGAAGTCGTGCTCCTCAAACAGGCTCGCTTCCCACACGGCCGACTCCACGAGCGCCTCCGGGGTGGCCGAGCCGTACTTGGCGAGCAGCCGCTTGTCGAGGCTGCCCGCGTTGACGCCGATCCGCAGGGATACCCCGTGGTCCGTGGCGGCCCGAGCGATCGCTTTCACCTGGTTGTCGAACGCCTTGATGTTGCCGGGGTTGACGCGCACCGCGGCGCAGCCGGCCTCGATGGCAGCGAACACGTACTTGGGCTGGAAGTGGATGTCGGCGATGACCGGGATCTGGCTGGACTTCGCGATCGCCGACAGCGCGTCGGCGTCGTCTTGGCTGGGGCACGCGACTCGGACGATGTCGCAGCCCGCCGCCGTGAGCTCGGCGATCTGTTGCAGCGTGGCGTCGACGTCGGAGGTCATCGTCGTCGTCATCGACTGCACGGACACCGGCGCCCCGCCCCCGACCTCGACCGTGCCGACGCGGATACGGCGAGACGCTCGACGCGGGGACAGGGTCTTCCCGCCGTCGGGCGCCGTCACGTCAGGAATGCCGAGGTCGACCGTCATGTGCATCAGTATCTCAGCTCCGCACCCGTGTTCAGAACTCGACCGGCGTGTTCAGAACTTCACGGGTTTGACGATGTCTGCGTAGATCAGCAGCACGAACATGCCGACGAGCAGCATCGTCATGGCGTAGGTCACCGGCAGGCCCTTGGCGACGTCGACGTAGCCGGGATCGGGCCGGCGGCGCAGTCGCGCGACCTGACGACGCGCACCTTCCCAGATCGCGCCGGCCGCGTGGCCACCGTCGAGGGGCAGCAGCGGCAACAGGTTGAACACGAACAGCGCGAGGTTGAGGGAGGCGAGGAGGCCAACCAGGAACACGACCGTCTGTCCGGGCGTCTTCAAGAACGCGATCTGCCCGTCAGCCGCCTCGCCGGCGATGCGCCCGACACCGACCACGGAGATCGGACCGTTGAGATCGCGCTCGGACGTTCCGAACGCCGCGTTCCATACGTCCACCATCTTTTGCGGCAACCGCAGCATGACGCCGGCCGTGTCCGAGACGCCACGGGCGACCACGCCGGGCACGGCCGTGATCGGCTGCCGTTCGAGGGCGCTGTTCTGCGCATTCGTCATTCCGACGTAGCCCGCCCGTTCGGTCAGCACGGCTCCTCCCGGGCCGGTCTGCGGGTTGCCTTGGTCGTCGTAGACCGGCAGCGTCCCTTCGATCGGAGTCAGCGTGAGCGTCTGCGACACGCCGTCCCGCACGATGTCGAGACGGACCGCCTGCTCTGCTTTGGGCCGGATCGCGCTGGCGATGTCGGCGGTACGAGCGACCGGAACCCCGTCGATGGCGACAATCTCGTCCCCCGGCGCGAGGCCGGCGGCGGCCGCGGGAGAAGGTGCGTCGGTCGCCGAGCACGGCGTCTTCGTGTCCGTCGCCGCGTCACTGGAGAGAGGGCGCACGCACTGGACCACCGAGGTGACCACGGTGCCGTCCGTGGGCACGGCCTGGCCGTAGATCGTGACGATGCCGGCGATCAGCAGGGCCGCCACCCCGAGGTTCGCCAACGGCCCGCAGAGCAGGACGACCAGCTTGCGGGGCGCGCTCAGCCGGTAGAAAACCCGGTCGCGGTCGCCGTCGCCGATCTCTTCGAGGCTGCGTGCCCGCGCGTCCTCGATCATGGCCGACCAACGGCCGCCCGACGTTCCCTCGTCGACCGCTACGGCGCCGCCCGCAGAGGGCCGCTCCACGGGGCGCGAGTCGGACCGAGCAACGACAGGTTTCGGCGGGTACATCCCGATCATCCGCACGAAACCGCCGAGCGGGACCGCCCGGACCCCGTACGTGGTCTCACCGCGCGTCCTGCTCCACACGGTGGGGCCGAACCCGATCATGTATTGCGGGCACCTGACCCCGAACTTCTTGGCGGTGATCATGTGGCCCAGCTCATGAAGGGCGATCGAGACCCCCACTCCAAGGGCGAGGACCAGCACCCCGAGCACGTACATCATGACGGCTCCCGCCCTCGTGTCACGTGGTTCCTCGTCACGCGGTTCCTCCGAGCGTCGTACCGAATGGGTGGTCGGTGTCGAGCACGTCGTGGGTCCTAGCCCGGGCCCAACTCTCCGCGGCCAACACCTGCGCAACGTCCAGATCGGCGGATTCACTCCCGGCCGTAGCCCGGGAGCCGTCGAGCAGCGGATTCTGCCCGGCAAGGTGCTCGGACCAGTCGTCCACGACGCGGGCGACCGTGTCGACGATGTCGGTGAACGCGATGCGTCGCTCGTGGAACGCCTCGACGCATTCCTCGTTGGCCGCGTTGTAGACCGCCGGGAGTGTGCCACCGGTCTGCCCGCACCGGCGGGCGAGCGCGACGGCGGGGAACGCCTCGTCGTCGAGCGGCTCGAACTGCCAGCACTGGGCCTGCGTCCAATCGCACGGCGGGGCAGCGTCAGCGACCCGGTCGGGCCAGGCGAGACCGAGGGCGATGGGGATGAGCATGGACGGCGGGCTCGCCTGGGCGAGGGTCGAACCGTCCACGAACTCCACCATCGAGTGCACGATCGACTGCGGGTGGACGACGACCGCGATGCGGTCGAACGGCACGTCGAACAGCAGATGCGCCTCGATGACCTCCAGGCCCTTGTTGACCAGCGTCGCCGAGTTCGTCGTCACGACGCGCCCCATGTCCCACGTCGGATGGGCCAGGGCCTGCTCCGGGGTGACATCGGCCAGCTGCGCGCGGGTCCGGCCCCGGAACGGACCCCCGCTCGCCGTGAGCACCAGCCGACGCACCTCGTCGGCGCGGCCTCCCCGAAGGCACTGCGCGAGTGCTGAATGCTCGGAGTCCACCGGCACGATCTGACCGGGCCGAGCGGCCGCCTGGACGACGGGACCGCCGACGATCAGCGACTCCTTGTTGGCCAGGGCGAGGACGGTCCCGGCGCGCAACGCCGCCAGGGTGGGCAGCAAGCCGATCGACCCGGTGATGCCGTTGAGCACGACGTCGGCGTCGCCGCCGGCCACCTCTGTGGCCGCATCGACGCCGACAAGCACCTCGGGTGTGTACCCGCGGACCGCGCGGCACCGCGCCTCCGCCGCGATCGCGGACCCCACCTCCTGCTCGCTGCCACGCGCGGCAGCGACCCGCGGCACCCGGTGGGCCACGGCCTGCGCGGCCAGCAGCCGCAGATCCGAACCTCCCGCCGCCAACGCCACCAGCCTGAAGGAGTCTGGGTTGCGTGCGATCACATCGAGGCCCTGAGTACCGATCGACCCGGTGGACCCCAGGATGGCTACGTCGCGTCGCCTTCTCATGCTCGATCCCGCCCGTTCATGCTGTCGATTGTCGCCCACGCAGTCCCTCCACGCGCCGTAGGTGGCCGGGTCGCTCGCCGATCGGGGCCTCGCCGACGTACGTCGCCCCCGGCAGGACGAACAGCGCGTGAGCGACACCGGCCGGGTTCGGTCCGAACGGACCCGGCGGTCGCGCCACGATGTCGACGGCGACGAGCGACCCGCCGAGCAGTGTCTCGTGGTCCTCATCGTCCATCTCGAGCGCCTCGGGCCATCCGCCACCCGAGACGCCCGGCGGTACAGGCGGCACGTCGGTCGCCAAATAATCCGTGAGCACCGCGGGCAGCGCAGCGCGGGATGCCGTGCCGAAACGGTGGATGCCGACCGCGTTGACGTCCTCGACCAGGACCAGCGGCCCGGCGGCGAACACGTACCTCAGCAGCGCGTCGGCGCCCTCGGGTCGTGCCCGCACGCGGTGGACGACCAACAGCGCCTCGGGTTCCTCGCGCACGAGAAGCAGGTCGGCCAGCGTCTGGTGCGGCTCGGCGGCCAGCGCGCCGTCAGTCAGCTCGGCCAGCGCGATCAGGCCGCGGGCTGCGAGACCTCGCAGGGCGGCGCGGCGGGCCCCAGGCGTTGGAGCGTCGGGTGCCACGAGGGTCGGGAGGAGAACCACCCCGTGCTGTGGCCCCTGCAGCGCACTCAGCTCGTCGTCGGTCAGGTCAACCAGCCACCGCACCGTGTCGGACACCTGATCGAGCACCGTGTCGGACACCGTGTCGGGCACCCCGTCGGCGGCAATCACGACGGCATCGCCACCGGGCGGGCGAACATGCCGCGGGCTCCGGTGAGTCGCTCACCGACACCCCGGAAGGCTTCCCCCACGGACCTCACAGAATCACCGAGCCGTCGCCCCGCGTCGCCGTTGGCGCGCTCAAGGCGCCGGCCGGCCGCGCGGGCCGCCTCGGCGCCGCGGCTCACGCTCGCCGTGGCCGCCCGGGCGAGCGCCTGCCGATGGTCGTAGATGGAGGTGCCCAGCTTCCACGCGCCGTAGGCGGTCACGGCCGTCCCGGCGATCGCTAGCGTCACCGGACCGCCCGCCACCGCGACGCCGACACCCTGCGCGAGCAGCACCCCAGACCCGGCGGCGCCCACGCCGCCCATGACCCGGGTCGCGACCGAGCGTGCGCCGTCGTGTTCGCGGTCGCCCCGCACGAGGTCGCTCGTCCCGCTGACGAGCGTCGCCCCGAGTCCGACCTTGCCGACGACGGTGCGCGCCGCACCGATCACCCCGGGACGGAACGGACCCCCGTGGAGCTGCTGCAACGCTGCGACTGCCCGACCACGGGCCGCAGCAGCGGACGCTGCCACCCGACCGCCCGCCAGCAGCGGGGCGCCGCCGGCGACCCGGTGGATGGCCCCCAACGTCGCGGCGGACCGCCACAGGGCCGCGGTGGCCAGTCCCCGCGAGACGACCTGCACCCCATCCTTGGCGATCCCCCTCAACTCCCAGGCCTCCGCGACGTCGGCGAGCGCGGCGGGGATGGCCGCCTCGGGATCGCTGTCGCGCAGGGCCCGCGCGAGGTCCTGGGTGGCCCGCCGATGCGCGTCGGCGACCGCCTGCACTGCCGCCAACCGGGCTCGTCCTTCGCCGTGATCCTGCGCCACAGCCTGCGCGCGGTCGTCGCCCAGGTTGGGCCACGCCACCGACCCGAGCGACGGCTGCAGCGCTCGTGCCTCGTGACGGGCCAGGGCGCCCAGCTGCGTTTGGGCGTCTTCCAGGTGATCCGCGTACCGCATCGATGCCTCCGCCAGCACGCGCAACTCCCCCGCGGCCGCCACCGCGCCGCGCCGTACCCCTGCGGCGGCGCCACCGAAAGCCATCGAGGCAGCGCCGCTCCACGCAGAACCCAGCACGGCGGCCGCGCGAGATACCTCGTCCGCATGCGCCTCCAGGCCGGACCCACGCTGCCGCAGCAGTCCCGCGGTACGACGCACCTCGCCGACATCGCCGAGCAGCGCGATCATTGCAGCCACCCGTCGAGTGCGCCCAGTGCCCGGAAACCGGACGCGGCGGACGCCTCGCAGGACGCGTACGCGCCTCCGGCGCCCTCCACTGCCGCGCCGAGGGCTCCGACCGCCGCGCCGCAGCGCGCGAGAGATGCGCCCCATCGCCGACCGGCGCTCAGCGCCGCGGTCAGCACCTGGGGGTCCCGGCTCGCGGCGGCCAGCATCGACAGCGCCGCCACCACGCCGGCCGCCTCCGCGGCGCAGTCATGTCCGACACGCCTCAGGCCGTGACCCGCCTGACTCATGGCGTCGGCGTCCACTCGCATCGTCGTCATCGGCCCGCTCCCCTTCGCGTGGTTTTCGTGCACTCACGAGGGCGAGCACAGCAGAACCGAGACGTCCGGGATGGGCCCGGCGCGGTACGGCTGTGGAAGACCGCTGCCGGACCGGGGGTGTGGACAGGTCGTCGCAAGAGCGGTCGTGATCCGCCAGAACGCCGCGTGGGCCGCCGTCCCGGCGACAGAGGTTTCCCGTGTCCTTTCGGGCGCGCCACGAGCACCTCGAGTAGCGTGACGTCGATACGGCGCATCGTCCGTGGGCCGCTGAGCATTTCCTCTGACGCTCCGCGTTGCGTTCCGCGCCGTCGGCTCACTCTGGACTTTAGAATCTGACTTTGAATGCTGGACTTAGGACTTAGGAGCATCGGATGAGCAGTGAAGGACTGAGCCTCGGCTATCGGATCGTCTACCGGCTTCGCCGAGTAGTCATGAGCGTTTACGGGCCCGCGGAACTCGGCGACGATGACCCGTTGGTCCGCCTCGCGGAAGAGCGGGCCGCCAAGATCGCCGAGGCGAAAGACAAGAAAACCGGCTAAGTGTCACGGCGTATGCGGTCGTGCCCCCGGTACGTTTGCGTCCCGGAGGCGCCTGAATCAGTGAACGGGTCATCTTCGACCCGTCAACGCCTGTTCCGGGTCGTCATCCCGTAGACCAACCCGAAGAGCACCGCCGCCCCGGCGAGGATCAGCCCGACGACGTTGGCCTCTGCGGGGACGCCCCGCAGGGCGCTCACGTACACGTAGCGCGGGAAGCTCATCGCGTCGCCGCCGACGAACGTCGCCACGACCACGTCGTCCAGACTCACGGCAAAGGCGAGCAGCGCCGCACCGGCGATCCCGGGCGCAGCGAGCGGCCATGTCACCCAGCGGAACACGCCCTTCGGCGAGGCGTACAAGTCCGCCGCGGCCTCGGTCAGCAAGGAGCCGATCCCCTCCAGACGCGCGCGAACAGCCACGACCACGAAGCTCAGCGACAGCAGCGCGTGGGAGGCGACGAGGGTGCCCTCACCGAGCCGCAACCCGAGGTCCGACCAGCCTTGGACGAAGACGGACAGCAAACCCACCGCGAGCACCACATCCGGCGTCGCGAGAGGCAGGAGCACGAGCACTTCGATCGCGGACCGGCCGCGGAACGAGGCGCGCGCCAGGGCATATGCCATCAGCGTCCCGAGCACCGTGGCGAGAGCCGCGCTCAACACGCCCACCCGCAGGCTTACGGCGACGCTGGAGCACAGGCCGACCGGCCCACACGGGTCCGCCCAGTGCGCGAGCGTCGGCGAGCCTTCAGAGTTCCAGATGAGGTTCGAGCGGCGGTAGTCGTTGAGGGAAAAGACCGCCGTGTACACGACGGGCACCGCGAGCAGCACCACGACGAGCAGGCACGCGGTCGTCGCGGCCCGCTCCGCCAACCAGCGACGGGCGTACCTCACGGCCCCTCCGGGGAGTCGGCCGCGCCCTGTTCACGCACGAGCTCAAAGGCTCCGAACCTGCGCAGATACGCGGTGACCAGCAGGGCCATCGTCGCCAGCAGGATCATCGACGTCGCGGAGGCCAGAGGATACCCGCCGACGACGCGGAGCATCTGGCCCTCGATCGCGTTGCCGGCCATGGTGTCAGCGCGAGATCCGAGCAGCTCGGCCGTCACGTAATCACCCGCGGCGGGCAGGAACGTCAGCAGGCTCCCCGCCGCGATCCCGGGCGACGCGAGTGGCAGGATCACGCGCCAGAGGGTGGCCCACGGTCCACCGAAGAGGTCGCGCGACGCCTCGATGACGGAACGGTCCACGCGCCGGAGAGCCGAGGCCAGCGGGATCAGCATGAAGGGGAAATAGTTGTACGCCAGCCCTGCCACCACCGCAGCCGCCGTCTGGGTGAGGCGTCCGTCCGTCAGGCCGACCGCGGCCAGTACCCGCGCTGCGGGTGCGTCGTCGGCGAGGACCTGACGCCACGCGAGAGTGCGCAGCAGGAACGGCACCGCGTACGGGCCGAGGACCGCCGCCCAGATCAGCCCCCGGTGGCGGCTCGCGCGGAAGGCCAGGACGTACGCAACGGGCAGCGCGAGGGTGAACGCGAGGAGGGTCGCGCACGAGGCGAACACGGCGCTGCGAAGCAGGTGCGGCGCGAACTGGGTCGCGGCGTGGACGTAGGTTCCCACGTTGACATCGCGGTAGTAGTAGCCGGGCCAACCCGGGTACGGCGATTGGAGGCTGACGCTCGCGAGCTGGGCCAGCGGGAAGACGTAGAACGCAGCGAACCAGACCAGCGCCGGCGCGAGGAACCACGCCGTCGCCGCAAGCCGGGGCCGCCTCCTCATTCTTCCTCCCGAGGCACGGCGAACGTGTCCGCGACGTCGAAGGTCAGCGTCACCTCGTCGCCCGCCCGGTAGGCACAGGTGGAAGAACCGTGATCCATCGGGACCGTGACCTCATCCAAGCCGGGCAGCGCGACGCGGACGTCCGTCGCCGGCCCGGTAAACACGACCCCGGTCACGCGGCCTCGTGCCACGCCATTGAGGTCCAGACGCTGGTCGGGGTGGTCGTGGCCGGCTCCCGTGCTTCGAACCACCCGGACCCGCTCGGGACGCACCCCCACCCAGACGGGGGCGCCGTCGCGGACAGCCACGGTCCGGCCGGACGGGACGGCCAGCGTGTGCCCAGCCGCGTGAGCCAGCACCCGCGAGCCCGCCTCCGGCCCGGCCCGGCCCATGACGGTGGCCCGAAGCAGGATGGCATCGCCCACGAACCGCGCGACGAAGGCGCTCACCGGCAGCTCGTAGACGTCCCGCGGCGCCCCCCGCTGCTCCACGCGGCCATCGGACATGACCACGATCTCGTCGGCCAGCGCCATCGCCTCGTTCTGGTCGTGCGTGACGTGCAGGAACGTCGTCCCCAGCCGGGCCTGCAGGTCCAACAGACCGACCTGCATCGTCTGCCGCAACCGGGCGTCCAGCGCGCCCAGGGGCTCGTCGAGCAGCAGGACGGCGGGCTCGCCGGCGAGCGCGCGGGCGAGAGCGACCCGCTGCGCCTCGCCGCCGGACAGCTGGGATGGCTTGCGCCGTTCGAGACCCGCGAGTTCGACCATCTCCAAGACCTCGCGGGCCCGCCGCTCGGCGGCGGGGCGCCGTACTCCCCGTCGTCGGGGTCCGAAGGCGACGTTGCCAAGCACGTCGAGATGGGGAAAGAGGGCGTACGACTGGAAGACGGTGTTCACCGGGCGCTCGTCGGGGCGCCGGTCGGTCAGGTCGACGCCGTCGAGAAGCACCCGTCCGGCATCGGGCCGTTCGAAGCCTCCCACGAGGCGCAGCAGCGTGGTCTTGCCGCAGCCTGACGGACCCAGCACACACACGTACGTGCCCTGCGGCACCGCGAGATCCACCCGGTCCACCGCGCGCACGGCGCCGAACCGTCTCGTCAGGCCCTCTAGCCTCAGTCCGCTCACGGGTGCACCCGGGGGCGTCATAGCCCGGTCATCGACGCCCAGAGCGCGCCGTACTCGGATTCCTCCGCCGGGGTCAACGCGCGAAACTCGCGGGCGTGGTCGCGCAGGAATGTCGCGTCCGGGAACACCAGAGGGTCGGCAGCGAGCGTCTCGTCGCTTCGGGCCACCACGGCCTGGGCCCCCGCCACGGGGCAGATGTACCTGACGGATTCGGTGACCTTCGCGGCCACCTCGGGTCGGTAGTAGTAGTCGATCACCGTCGTTGCCGCCCGTCGCCGTCGCGAGGTGACGGGGATGACGACATTGTCGCTCCACAGGGTCCCGCCAGTGTCGGGCAGGACGAATCGCCACTGGTCACTGCCGGTCTCCTCGCGCAGCGCGGCGATGTCCCCGCTCCATACGATGCCCGCCCACGCGGTGCCGGCTTTGAAGTCCTCCAGGTACGAATTGCCACGGATGTGCCGTACATGTCCGTCGGCGATCCGTGCGCCGACCTCCGCCGCGGCCTCCTCGACGGCGGCTCTCCCGAACGGGCCCGAGATGTCGACGCCTCGCGCCAGCATGATCAGCCCCAACGTGTCACGCATCTCCGACAGCAAAGCCACCCTGCCGGCCAGGTCGTCGGTCCACAGGTCCGCGACCGCGTGCAGGTCTCGACCCACCCGACCTCGGTGGTAGCCCAACCCGGCGAACCCCGACTGCCACGCCAGGCTGTATCGCCGCCCGGGGTCGAAGCTCACGTCCTTCAACTCCTCGAGCAGGAGTGGCGCATGCGGCATCCGGATCAGCTCCAGCGGTGCGAGCAGGCCGTTTCGGATCAGCCGGGTCACCATCCAGTCGCTGAACACCAGCAGGTCGCGATCGATGTCCTGGCCGTTGAGCAGCCGCGGGGTGATCGCGTTCGCGAACGCGTCGTTGTCGTCGATCTCCTCCCGGTAGTCCACGGAGATGCCGGTGTCGGCGGTGAAGGCGGCCATCGTCGGGGACGTGCCATCGGAGGCCCGGTCGATGTACTGGGTCCAGTTGGCGAACCGCACCCGCCGATCCGTGGCGGAGACGTCCGGCGGCAACGAGGGCATACCGCCCGCTGCCGGCGGTGGAGGCGGGGCACACCCAGCGAGGACCGCGGCCGCCCCAACCCCAAGGCCGCCCCCGATGAAGCTTCGGCGGGACGCCGACCCGCGGGCGAGTCCGGTGGCGGCGGCTCGGACCTGTCTGGACACGGATGGGATTCTGCCGCACCCGCGGCCTCGACGCGTGACGTGCCCCGCCAGGCACCCGCTCGGCGCCCCGCCGAGGCCTCACGGTAAACGGCAGCAAGAGCCCGATCGCGGCCGACTGAAACGAGAAGCCAACACCCGCCACAGCAGGCAGTCGCCTGGCACCTTGACGACGAGGGGGTCCACCTGCCGGCAGCAGGCGGACCCCCTCGTCCCGGCTTGCGGGCCGGGTCCTGAGGCGCGTTCGGTGCGGTTACTGGACGGTGCCCTGGCCGGGGCGCAGGATGGGGCGGAGCCGGTCGAGAACGCTCACGTCCTCGATCGTGCTCGGAACCAGAGCCTCCTGCCCGTCGGCGATTTGGCGCATCGTCTTGCGCAGCATCTTGCCGGACCGGGTCTTGGGCAGCCCCACCACCACGTCGACCACCTTCAGCGCCGCAACCGCGCCGACCTCAGCGCGCACGAGCTGGACCAGCTCGGCCTTCAGACGGTCCACGACCGCCGGGTCCGACGTGTCCACTCCGGACTTGACGACCACCAACGCCCGCGGGATCTGGCCCTTCATCTCGTCGGCCACGCCGATCACCGCACACTCGGCGACCTGTGGGTGGCTGGACAGCGCCGATTCGATCGAGCCCGTCGACAGGCGGTGACCCGCGATGTTCAGGACATCGTCGGTGCGGCCCATCACGTAGATGTAGCCATCCTCGTCGATGTATCCACCGTCACCCGTGAGGTAGTACCCGTCGTACGCCTTGAGATAGCTGCTCACGTACCGGTCGTCGTCCTGCCACAGGGTAGGCAGCGTGCCCGGAGGCATCGGCAACTTGATCGAGATCGAACCCTCCGCGTTCGCCGGGAGCTGGTTGCCCTGCTCGTCCAGCACATGCACGTCATAGCCGGGGCCCGCCACCGACGGCGAACCGGCCTTGATCGGCAACTCCTCGATGCCCACCGGGTTGGTCGCGATCGGCCAGCCGGTCTCCGTCTGCCACCAGTTATCGATGACCGGGACCTTCACGATGTTCGTCGCCCAGTGGTACGTGTCCGGGTCGAGGCGCTCCCCGGCCAGGAACAACCGGCGCATCGAACTGATGTCGTATTGCGCCAGGAGGGTCGCCTCGGGGTCCTCCTTCTTGATGGCCCGGAACGCCGTCGGCGCCGTGAACATCGCCGCCACCTTGTACTTCTCGATGACCCGCCAGAAGGCCCCCGCGTCCGGCGTCCCGACCGGCTTGCCCTCGTACATGATCGTCGTCGCGCCCGCCAGCAACGGCGAGTACACGATGTACGAGTGGCCGACCACCCAGCCGACGTCGCTGGCGGCCCAGAAGACCTCACCGGCCTCCGTGCCGTACAGCGCGTGGAGCGACCACGCCATGGCGACCGCGTGGCCACCGTTGTCGCGCACGATGCCCTTCGGCTTCCCGGTCGTGCCGGAGGTGTACAGGATGTACAGCGGGTCGGTCGCCTTGACCTCGACGCACTCGGTGGGCTCGATGCCGCGGCTCATGGCCTCGACCCAGTCGATGTCGAGCTCTCCCAACTCGGCGACAGCCTGCTCGCGCTGGAAGATGATGCGGTGGTCCGGCTTGTGGCTGCTGCGCTCGATCGCCGCGTCCAGGAACGGCTTGTACGGGATGACGCGGTTGGGCTCGATGCCGCACGAGGCAGCAATGATGATCTTGGGGCTGGCGTCCTCGATCCGAGCGGCGAGCTCGGCGGGAGCGAATCCACCGAACACCACTGAATGGATGGCACCGAGCCGGGCGCACGCGTACATCGCGATGAGCGCTTCGGGAATCATCGGCATGTAGATGACGACCCGGTCGCCCTTCTCCACACCCAAGGAGCGCAAGACACCCGCGAACTTGGAGACCTGCTCCAGCAGCTCGGCGTAGGTGATGGTGCGCGCGGTGCCAGTCATGGGACTGTCATAGATCACCGCAGCCTGATCAGCCCGGCCGTTCGCGACGTGCCGGTCGATCGCGTTGTAGCAGGTGTTGAGGGTGCCGTCAGCGAACCACCGATAGAACGGGGGGTTGCTGTCGTCGAGGATCTGAGTGGGAGGAGTGATCCAGTCGATCACTTCGGCCGCCTTCCCCCAGAAGGCCGCGGGGTCGGTGACGCTCTCATGGTGGGCCTGTGCGTACGCGCCGTTGCTCATGGGGCGATCATCCCGGTGATAGCGAAGACGCGGCTAGTTGAGAGGTGACTAATTTCACGTCGCGCGACAGGCGGTCGCCCGCCTCGGCGAGCGGCGACGCACCACGGCCAGCCGGTTTCAACGGTCGATCAACGCGCGACCGCGTCGGCGCGGGACCCCTACAATCCCGCGCCGACGCTCCCTGTGCCCGCCGAGGATCCTGCAAACGCTCGGCGTCACGCCACCTGCGTCACCGACCCCCTACAGCCGGTGGAAGGCGCCGTGGTCCGCGAGCGAATCGGGGCGCGAAGCCCACGAATCCGCAATTGGTGTGGCTGAGTGCGTACCCGGGCTCCGGCCGCGTGCATCCGCAATGATCACGCTGATGAGGCGAGATCGCGACGCGTGACGATATGAACGTGGAGAGACGAAACCCCGAGGCACTCTTAGTGTCTCGCATCGTGCCGGGAAGTCCATGACGGTTTCGCTACAGGATGGATACGATTCCGCGAGCCCTCTCGGAGGACGCGCCATGCGGGACGTGAGCGAAGACCTCAGGTCTCGCGGGATCGCAACGTGGCCAGCGCGACGGCGACGTAGCGGGTCAGCTCGGGGGTGGCCAGCGAGGCGGGGTCGGCGGCCAACTCGACCTCGGAGTGCATCGCCCAGCCGAACGTCGTCTCCTTCTCCACCTCATCCAGGCCACCCAGCTCGGGCAGCGCCCCGGGTGGGAGGCGCACCGCAAAGAACGTCTGATCCTGAACGACGTGCCGACCCGCCCAATCGAACTCGATCTGCGATTCGAGGCAGGCCTCTCCCAGGTCCGCCTCATCCAGCCAGATCCCCGCCTCCTCCCGCAGTTCGCGGGCCGCCGCCTGCCTCAGGCTTTCACCGGGGTCGGCCATGCCGCCGATCGTGAACCAGAATCGCCAGGTGGGCCGATCCGGCTCACTTCCCTGCAGCAGGAGGGCGCGGTCGTCGGCGTCGAACGGGATGACGCGCCCGGTGCTGCGGCGCACCGTGCCCCCACGCGCAGGCAGGCCGGGGTAGTCGTCCTTGGTTCTGCCCTCGGGTGGGCTGTGCCGTTTCGGGCTCGTGGCTCCGGCCTCGATGGGGGCCGCACGCTCGTCCGCAGGGGGCCGGCGGCCGTTCATTCCTTCGCCCCCGCGAGCTGTCCACACGCCCCGTCGATGTCGCTTCCCCGCGTGTCGCGCACGGTCGTCGGGATACCGGCTCCCCTCAGGCGCTCGACGAACTGCTGCTGAGCCCCGGGCCGCGAGGCGGTCCAGCGCGACCCGGGCGTGGGGTTGAGCGGGATCGGGTTGACGTGCACCCAGCCGCGCCCGCGCCGGTTGAGCTCGCCCGCAAGCAACTCGGCCCGCCACGCCTGATCGTTGACGTCGCGGATGAGCGCGTACTCGATCGACACCCGTCGGCCGGTGGCGTCGAAGAACGCACGAGCGGCGTCGAGCGCGTCCGCGAGCGGATAGCGAAGATTGACCGGCACGAGCTGGTCGCGCAAAGCGTCGTCGGGGGCGTGCAGGGAGAGCGCGAGCGTGACCGGCATCTCCTCGGTGAGGAGCCGGAGGATCCCGGGGACCAGCCCGACCGTGGAGACCGTGATGCCGCGCGCCGACACCCCGAGACCGTCCGGCGGCGCAGCGGTCAGGCGGCGGATCGCGGCGACGACGCGGTCGTAGTTGGCCAACGGTTCGCCCATGCCCATGAAGACGACGTTGCCGACCCTGCGGGCGCCGCGGGACGAGGGGAGCTCGGCACCGTCGACGGGGTGAACGTCGTCGACGGGGTGGGCGTCGTCATCCGGCGCCCCGCGGCCGTCGTCTCGGCCTTCGAGGTCCGTCCCCCACGACGTGAGATCGCCGTGTCGGAGCTGCCGGGCGGCGCTCACCACCTGCTCGACGATCTCGGCCGTCGACAGGTTGCGGGTGAGCCCCTCCTGCCCGGTCGCGCAGAAGGGGCAGCCCATCCCGCAGCCGGCCTGGCTGGACACGCAGATGGTGACGCGGCGCGGGTAACGCATCAGCACCGACTCGATCACCGCCCCGTCGGCGAGGCGCCAGGCGGTCTTTATGGTCGCGTCGGAATCGGCGTGCACGGACCGCACCGGGGTGAGCAACCGCGGCAGCGTCGCCGCGACCAGATCCGCGCGGCCGGGCGCGGGCAAGTCGGTCATCGCCTCGGGGGCGTCGACGAGCCGCTCGAAGTAGTGAGTGGACAGCTGCCTGGCCCGAAAGCTGCGCTGCCCAAGGGAGGCGAGCAGTGCGTGGCGCCCCTCCATGTCGAGATCTGCCAGATGGGTGGGCGGACCGGGACGCGCGGTGCGGGTCAAGGGAAAGGGTGTCGTCATGGCCCGACCAGTGTGTCAGGCGTCGCGCGGTTCACGCCGCGGGAGGCACTGAAAGGCGGGTCCGCTACCCGGGCGGGTGCGCTGTCAGGCAGGGGGGACCATCAGCAGGAGCAGCAGCCATGCGGCGGGTGCCGCGACCAGCAAGCTGTCGATACGGTCCATGAGGCCGCCGTGGCCGGGCAAGATCGTCCCGAGGTCCTTCACCCCGAGATCGCGCTTGATCATCGACTCGACCAGATCGCCGACCGTGCCGAGGACCACCATGACCAGCCCGAAGAGGGCTCCGGCCCAAGCGGCCCCGCCAAGCAGCGCGGGCACGGCGATCGCCCCGCTCAGCACACAGGCCGCGCAGGAGCCGGCGAAGCCCTCCCAGGACTTCTTGGGGCTGATGGAGGGAGCCATCGGGTGTTTACCGGCGAGCACCCCCACCGCGTACCCGCCGATGTCACTACTGACCGTGACCAGGACGAACGTGACGACCCGCAGGGCGCCATCCCCGGGAACGGCCACCATCAAGGCCGTGAAAGCCGCCTGGAACGGGCCGTATCCGATCACGAACGCGCCTGCCGACACGTCCCGCGCCGCACCGTCCAAGCCGCGCGCTGAACGCCACAGGACGAGGCCCAGCACGCACGCCGCGGTGACCAGGAGCAACGCCCCAGGCCCTCCGACAAGGGCCGCCGGCCCGATCGCGGCCGTACCGACCAGGCACGGCACCAGCGGAACCCGAACCTTGGCGTGCGCGAACGCACGCGTCAGCTCGCCGACCCCGATGAGCAGAGCCGCGGTGTAGAAGGCGACCCACGCTGCTGGGTGGAACCACAGGCTGCCGACGATGAGGCCGCCGAGGATCACACCGACCGCGACGGCCGCGGGCAGGTTGCGGCCCGCCTTGGAGCCACCAGGGGGTGTCGCCGACGTCGACGCCGACGACTGCGTCGACTTCGGTGACGTGGGGGCCGCAGGCGACGTCGAGCGCGGTCGACGGGGAGGATGGGGGCGATCTGCCGGCATGGCGGAGGGCGCATGAAGCGGGCGCGACACGAGGGAGCGCCTACCTCACACTTGGAGAAGCTCGGCTTCCTTGCCTCTGAGCAGGTCGTCGACCTGCTCGACTTGACGTTTGGTCATCGCCTCGAGGTCCTTCTCCGTACGCGACCCGTCATCTTCCCCGACATCGCCGTCCTTGACCGCCTTGTCGATGGCGTCCTTGGCGTGACGCCGGATGTTGCGGATCGCCACCTTCGCCTCTTCACCCTTGCGGTTGGCCATCTTGATGTAGTCCTTGCGCCGCTCCTGCGTGAGTTCGGGAAGCACACACCGAATGGACTGTCCGTCGTCGCTGGGGTTGACCCCGAGGTCGGAGTCGCGAATAGCCCTCTCGACGTTGTGCATCGAGCCCTTGTCGAAAGGCGTGATCAGCATCGTGCGTGCCTCGGGCGTGTGGAAGCTCGCGAGCTGCTGCAGCGGCGTGGGTGCGCCGTAGTAGTCGACGAGGAGTTTGCTGAACATGGCGGCGTTGGCTCGTCCGGTCCGGATCGTGGCGAAGTCTTCCTTGGCCACCTCGATAGCCTTGTCCATCTTCAGCTCCGTCTCGAGCATGATCTCGTCCAGCATCGCCTCTCCTCGGAACTGGGCCGGCCGAACCTGCGCCGACCTACGCCGACGCCGGTGCGGGGCGCCGCGCGCGGGTGTTGCCTCATCGTGTCAGATGATGCCCAGGGGCGGCGCGTGCCCCAGCGCACTCAGTCGATGGCGCTCCGTGGATGGCGCTCAGTGGATGTCGCTCAGGACACTTCGCCGGCCGCGGCGTGGGTCAGCCCGCCACCACCGCCGTGCCGATCCGTTCGCCGAGCAGGGCCCGCCTGATGGTGTCGTGCCCCTGCATCCCGAACACGATCATCGGCAGCTGGTTCTCCATGCAGAGGCTGAACGCGGCCGCGTCGACGACTTTGAGCCCGTTGGCCAAAGCCTCGCCATACGTCACCTCGTCGAGCTTGCGCGCGTGCGGATCCTTTCGGGGGTCGGCGTCGTATACGCCGTCCACCCCGTTCTTACTCATCAGGACGGCGTCGCAGTGGCACTCCAAGGCACGCTGCGCCGAGACAGTGTCGGTGGAGAAGTACGGCATCCCGGCGCCCCCGCCGAAGATGACGACGCGGCCCTTCTCCAGATGGCGGATGGCGCGACGCGGGATATATGGCTCCGCGACCTGGCCCATGGTGATAGCGGTCTGTACCCGCGTGTCGACCCCCTGCTTCTCCAGGAAATCTTGCAGCGCTAAGCAGTTCATCACCGTCCCCAGCATGCCCATGTAGTCGGCGCGGGCGCGCTCCATGCCGCGCTGTTGCAGCTCCGCCCCCCGGAAGAAGTTGCCGCCGCCCACCACGACGGCGACTTCGACACCCGCTTGCGCAGCCTGCGCGATCTGCGCGGCAATCCCACGCACCACGTCCGGATCGACACCGACGGACCCGCCACCGAACGCCTCGCCGGACAGCTTGAGCAGGACACGCTGGAAGCGGCGAGGCGGGGCCGGGTCGAACGCGGCGTCCATCTCACGGGGCGATACGGCAGCCTCGCTGGTCAACAGGGCCTCCCTGGCGGTGGATTCATCCCGGCGCGGATCCTCGCGGCCGCCGGGCTGTCCGCCATCCTCCCACAGCCGGCGATCAGAGGCCGGAAAGGGTTGCGGACACTGCGGACTCGGGGGGACAGGACGAGAGCCCGCCCCCGGTGGGGACGGGCTCTCGTCGTGCGAACTGAACGGCTCGGCGTGCTGGACCTACTGGCCGACGCGCAGCCGAGCGAACCCGGTCACGGTCGTGGCGCCCTCATCCAGGACCTGGCGCGCGGTCTTCTTCTGGTCCTTGGCGAATTTCTGGTCCAGGAGCACGTTCTCTGCGAAGAAGCCGTTGAGGCGGCCCTCAACGATCCTGGGCAGCGCCTTCTCCGGCTTACCCTCCTCCTTGGCGGTGGCCTCGGCGATACGCCGCTCGTTCTCCACCAGCTCGGCGGGGATCTCCTCGCGGGTGAGCACGGTCGGGGCGAAGGCCGCAATGTGCATCGCCACGTCCTTGGCGACCGTCGCGTCACCGGAGAACCCGATCAGCACGCCGATCTGAGGCGGCAGGTCAGGGCTGGTCTTGTGCAAGTACGACACCACCTGCGGACCTTCGACGCGCGCGACGTGACGCACTTCGATCTTCTCCCCGATGGTTGCGTTGGCGTCGTCGAGGACTTCCTGCACCGACCGGCCGTCGATGGATCCGGTGAGCAATTCCTCGGCGTTGCTCGCCTTGGACGCGACGGCTGAAGCGAGCACGGAGTCGGCCAGGGCGATGAACGTGTCGCCCTTGGCAACGAAGTCGGTCTCGCAGTTGACCTCGACCAGGATGCCGACGCCCCCGTCGACCGAGGTAGCCACCAGGCCGTTGCTGGCAGAGCGGCCCTCGCGTTTGGTGACGCCCTTGAGACCCTTCACGCGCAGACTTTCGGTGGCCTTCTCGCGGTCGCCGTCGGACTCGTCGAGGGCATTCTTGACGTCCATCATCCCGGCGCCGGTGGCTTCACGAAGCGCCTTGATGTCAGCGGCGGTGTAGTTCGCCATGCATGGTTCCCTTTTCTGTTCGATCCGCAGCTGTTCGATGCGGAAAAGTCGGGTGGCGGCAGCGACCGGTCAGGCCTGCGGCGCCTCGTCAGCGGGGCTCTGCTCGGCGGGGCTCTGCTCGGCAGGGCGCTCCTCGGCTTCGGGTGGCAGGATCTCGCTACCCATCGGGGACGCGGGGTCCTCCTGGACGCCGGCGACCTCAGCCGCCGCGTGCTCCATGGCCTCGGCCACCGCAGTCTGCTCGGCCGGCTCGCTCGTCTCGGCGGCAGCGGTCTCATCGACGGTCGCAGCGGCAGCGGTCTCGTCGACGGTCTCAGCCACGGAGGTCGGGCCGGTCTCGATGTCGGTCGCGGCGGCCGCCTGATCGCCGCCGAGCAACTCCCGTTCCCACTCCGTCAGGGGCTCCGGCTCGACGCCCTCGCCCCCGTCGCGGCCTTGAGTCCGGGTCATGAGCCCGTCCGCAACGGCGTCCGCCACGACGCGCGTGAGCAGAGCGACCGACCGGATGGCGTCATCGTTGCCCGGGATCTTGTAGTCGACCTCGTCGGGGTCGCAGTTCGTGTCGAGGATCGCGATGACCGGCAGGTGCAGCTTGCGCGCCTCGGTCACGGCCAAGTGTTCCTTCTTCGTATCGACGATCCACACCGCCGAAGGCACCTTGTTCATGTCGCGGATACCGCCCAGCGTGCGCTCCAGCTTCTCCTTCTCGCGACGCAGGACGAGTAGCTCTTTCTTGGTGCGCCCGGAGCCGGCGACGTCGTCGAAGTCGACGTCCGCCAACTCCTTGAGCCGGGCCAGACGCTTGTGCACGGTGTTGAAGTTGGTGAGCATGCCGCCGAGCCAGCGGTGGTTGACGTAGGGCATCCCGACCCGCGTCGCCTCCGCCTGAATGGGCTCCTGGGCCTGCTTCTTGGTGCCCACGAACATGACGGTCCCACCGTGTGCGACGGTCTGTTTGACGAAGTCGTACGCCTCGTTGATGTAGGTCAGCGACTGCTGCAGGTCGATGATGTAGATGCCGTTGCGCTCCGTCATGATGAAGCGCTTCATCTTGGGGTTCCACCGACGGGTCTGGTGCCCGAAGTGGACGCCGCTCTCTAGGAGCTGGCGCATGGTGACGACGGCCATGTGGCCACACCTTCCGATCGTTCCAGTTGTCCACGCGCGGCGCGGGAGCGCCGACGTGCCTGGCGCCCGCGACGCACTCCGCCGGATGACCTGTGAGAGGTGGCCGGACTGACGTCGTGCGTCCCCTGCGGCCGGGAAGCCGGCCGGGTCGGGTGCCTCGGGACGATGGTGCAGGTAGCCCCGAGGGCGCGAACGCGCGAATTCCGCCCCGGACTGGCCGAGACGGTACTTCCCATCGTACGGGTGCAGCCGAGCGGGGTGCGAATCGGTTTCACGTCGGCGCGGTCGCTACGCTGCAGGTTATGAGCAACCCCCTGGTGCTGCGTATGCAGCCCTTCGGGACGACCATTTTCACGACGATGACTGAGCTGGCGACGCGCCACCGGGCCGTGAACCTCGGCCAAGGCTTTCCCGATTGGGGCCCCGCCCCGTGGATCCAGGCCGAGGTGAGCGCGGCGATGGCCGCGGGGGTGAACCAGTATCCGCCGCTGATGGGTCTTCCGGTCCTGCGGGAGGCCATCGCGGCGCACCAGGAGCGGTTCTACGGGCTGAGCGTCGACCCCGATTCGGAGGTGCTGGTGACCTTCGGCGCGACGGACGCCTTGGCGTCGGCACTGGCCGCGTTCGTCGAGCCTGGCGACGAGGTGGTGGTGATCGAGCCCGCGTTCGACGTCTACACCGCGGCGATCACGCTCGCCCACGGCGTGCGGGTCGGCGTGCCACTACGGCTGCCGGACCTGTCCCTGGACACCGAGGCGATCGCGGCGGCGATCACCCCACGTACCCGGGCGCTGATCCTGAACACGCCGCACAACCCGACGGGCAAGATCTTCACTCGCTCCGAGTTGGCGTTCATCGGGCGGCTGGCGGTCGAACGCGACTTCTGGGTGCTCTCCGACGAGGTGTACGAACACTTGGCCTTTGACGCACCTCACATTCCCCTAGCAACTCTCGCCCGTGAGATACCCGGGCTGGCGGACCGGGTGCTGACCATTTCTTCAAGTGGCAAGACGTTCTCGGCGACGGGGTGGAAGATCGGCTGGATCGTGGGACCTCCGCCCGGGGTGCGGGCTGCGGCGCAGGTCAAGCAGTTCACGTCGTTCGCGGGCGGGGCACCGTTCCAGCCGGCGGTCGCGGCTGCGTTGGGTCAGGACGACGAGGCGTACACGGCGCTCAACGACGGTATGCGCACACGGCGGGACATCCTCGCGAAGGGCTTGGCTGCGGCAGGATTCGGGCTGGTCGGCGGGCACGCCACGTACTTTCAGGTGGCCGACGTGGCCCCGCTGGGGATAGACGACGCAGCGCAGTTCTGCCTGGAAATGCCGGAACGGTACGGGGTGGTCGGTATCCCGGTGTCCGCGTTCTGTGAGAATCCGGACGATGCGCGCACGCTGATCCGGTTCGCGTTCTGCAAGTCGCCGCACCTCTTGACCGAGGCCGCGCGTCGCCTCGCCTGCCTCGCCACGTAGGACGCATGTAAGACGCGCGCAGGACGCACGTAGGACGCCGCGTCGCTGGGAGCTGTCGAAGGCGACACGGTCTCGTACACACCCCCCAGGCGGAGGCCGGTCATCCACAGGCGGGACCTTCCAGGCGTTGGGTCAGCGTCGGCGCGCGGCACGGTGTAGGCATGATCCGCGCAGCCACCGGCCTCACCGCGCTGCTGCTGGCCGCGAGCCTCGTCGGGACATCGGGAGCGGCCCCCGCACCGCCCACCCCGACCACCGACGGCAACGCGTTCGCGTCACCCGGCAGGCTGGCCGCCGTCCCGGTTGCCGACCCGTCCGTAGTTCCCGGAGCCTCCGGGTCGGGAGCCTCTCGTACGTCGAGGGGCTCCAGCACGGTCCGCACCGCGCCGCGGGGACGATGGACATGGCCTTTGAACCCGGTACCTCGCGTCGTCGACCGCTTCGACCCGCCGACGCAGCGGTGGCTGCCCGGGCATCGCGGCGTCGACCTCGCGACCGAGGCCGGCGCTGATGTCCTCGCCGCCGATGACGGGGTGATCGCGTTCGCCGGCGTTGTCGCCGGCAAGCCGGTGCTGTCGATCGATCACGCGAACGGGCTGCGTTCCACGTACGAACCGGTGGCGGCCTTCGTGGGCACCGGTACGAGCGTGTCTCGCGCGCAGGTCGTCGGGACGCTGGCGTCGGCGGACGGGCACTGCGCGCCCGCGGCCTGCCTGCATTGGGGCGCGCGCCGCGGAAAGGACTACCTGGATCCGCTCTCCCTCGTGGGCGCCCGGCCCGCGATTCTCCTCCCCTTGCGGTGAGCCCTCCCTGGCCCGCGGCGCCCCGCCGCGGTCAGAGCCGACAGCGAGCCCGAGTGTCGCACCTCAGGAGCGCTGTCCCGGGACCGCCCAGGGGTACTTGGTGCAACCCTGCAAGCCCAGCGTCTGCTGCAGCATCACCGGGGCGGCCTGGCCCGCCCCCGGGCACAGCTGGTGCCCGTGGCCGATAGCGTGACCGACCTCGTGGTTGATCATGTAGATCCGGTAGTTCGCCAGGTCGTCGACGTAACTGTCAACCCCTTGGGTCCACCGGATCGCGTTGAGGACAACGCGATCACCGTTGCGGCAGCTCACCTGTCCCTCGGTTTGCAACGGTGCGCACAGCCGGTCGACCGTGTCAGGGGTGGCGAGGATGATGCGAGCCGAGACGGAGGCGCCCTGGGCCGCGCCGGAAGGGTCGACGTTCACGAAATGCACGCCATCCTGCGGTTCCCAACCCCGCCGGTCGGTCAGGACGTCACGGACGCTGCGAGCGAACTCGGCCTCGTCGACCCCCGCGCCGTCTTCGACCTCGACCGCGTAGCGGACCACGCGGCCGGAACGCTCGCTGTCCTGGCCGGGCACGGACAGCACGCGGGTCGTGCCTGCCCCCCGTTGCGGGACGGGGATGGGGACGGTGACGGTAGGCGACGCTCCCGAGGTGGTCTCACGGGTGGGGCTCGAGGTCGAGGTCGCGCGGTCAACTGCGGGCCCAGGAGCCGCAGTCACCAGATCGCCGCCCAGCTGCGCCCCAGCGATGCCGACGATGGCCGCGCACAGCGACGCCGCCGCCAACGCCCGGACGGGCCGCGAGGGGGCACCCGACCCGCGTTCGAGTTGGCTCGACGCGGGGCCGCGAGTGACCGCGTCCTCCTGCGTCGCCACATCAAGCCCGAGGGTGGGCTTGCTCATAGGATCTCCTCAGTCGTTCCGAGGACACATGCGTGTAGATCTGCGTCGTCCCCAGACTGGCATGGCCCAGGTACTCCTGCACCGTCCGCAGATCCGCGCCCCCCTCGAGCAGGTGCGTGGCGGCGCTGTGCCTCAGTCCGTGCGGCCCCAGATCCGGGACATCGGGCAGATGAGCGAGCAGTCCGTGGACGACGCGCCGCACCTCACGCGGGTCGACTCTCGAGCCTCGACGACCCAGGAACAACGCCGGCCCGGATGCGCCGATCGCCAGCAGCGGTCTTCCTCGTGTCACCCACGACCGCACCGCGTCCCGCGCCGGTACCCCGAACGGGACCATCCGCTCACGGCTGCCCTTACCCAGAACCCGCGCGAGGAACTGATCGGTGTCCACGTCATCGACGTCGAGCCCGACGAGCTCACCGACCCGCATGGCCGACGCGTACAGCAGCTCCAGCATCGCCGCGTTGCGCACGTGGACCGGGTCGGCGTCGTCGGCGGACACCGCCGCGACGGACAGCAGATCCGTGGCCTGGCCGGCCTTGAGCACAGCCGGCAGGGTGCGCAGCCGCCGCGGGGCCGTCAGCCGCTCGGTCGGGTCCCCCGCCACGCGCCCGGTCCTGGCGGCCCAGGCGAAAAACGTGCGGGCGGCCGCCGTCCGGCGAGCGAGAGTCGTGCGGGCGACCCCCCGCTCAGCCTGTTCCCCCAGCCAGAGACGCAAGTCACCGATCCGTAGGGATCCCGGGTCGCGGATGTCGCGGGACTCGGCGTACGCGGCGAGGGCGCGCAGATCGCCCAGGTATGCGCGCAGCGTGTGCGCGGAACGGTTCCGCTCCAGGCGCAGGTGTGATGCGAACGCCTCGAGCGCAGCGCCCCACGGCTGCCCACTCACGCACCCCACCGTGGCCCAACGACCTGCTGCGGGCAAGGAGCCGCGCCGCTCTCGCGTCGCTCTCTCACGTCGGTGCTGGCTAGAGCGGCAAGCGCGGATCACGCAGCATCCCGCGGAGCCTCATCGCCGCAGGCGCCATCCCCATGCGTCGCGCTCGGCGAGCCCCATCAGCTCCAGCCGCCCCAGGCAGGCACCCACCGTGGTCTCGGGCAGGCCGGCGTCGCACGCTAGGCGTGATACCTGGTGACCGGCACGCACCGGCAATGCGTCACGGACGCGTTGTTCGTGCGCGTCCAGCGCGTCCTCGGGACGGTCTGGGTCGCGCCGCACGGGGGCCAGCTCCGAGCCATATTCCCCCACCGCCTCAGCCACCTCCGCCGCATCCGTGACCAGCACGGCCATCCCGGAACGGATCATCTCGTGGCAGCCGGCCGAGCTCATCGACGTCACCGGCCCGGGAACGGCCATCACAATGCGCGCGAGCTGCGCGGCGGTGCCCGCTGTGTTGCGCGACCCGGACCGCAGCCCCGCCTCGACCACGAGGGTGCCGCGGGTAGCGGCCGCGATGATGCGGTTGCGCAGCAGAAACCGCTGCCGCAGCGGTAGGGAGCCCGGCGGCATCTCGCTGACGACGGCGCCGCTTCGCGCGATGTCCTCCAACAGGTCGGTATGCGCCTGCGGGTACGGGCGGTCGACCCCGCCCGCGAGCACGGCCACCGTCGGGGCTTGAACGGCCAACGCCCCGAGATGGGCGGCTCGGTCGATGCCGAACGCAGCGCCGCTGACCACGGCGAAGCCCCGCTCGCCCGCGCCCGCCGCGATCTCGGCGGCGAGCTGTTCGCCGTAGGCGGTAGCCGCCCGCGCTCCGACGATCGAGACGGAGCGCTCGCACACCCGCCGCAGGTCGAGCGGACCGCGGACCCACAGGCAGTACGGGGGTTCCATCAGATCGTCGACGCCGCTTGGCCACTCGTCGTCATCAGGAATCAGAATTCGGGCGTCGCAGTGTCGGGTGAGCTCCAGGTCCCGATGCAGGTCGAGAGCGTCCCAGCGGCGGGCGAACGCTTCCCGACAGGCCCGGGGCTCCTCGGAAAGGGCGGCGAGCGCCGCGGCCGCGCCGCCGTGCACCGACAGGAGCCGCGCCGCGACCGGGTCGGCGGGCTCGGCGAGGCGGCTCCAGGCGACGCGGGCCGTGCGTTCATCCCAGTCCTTGGCGCGCCGCAGGCCCTCGATGATGCCATCGGTGCGGGCGGCCACGGGCGTCGCCTGGGCCCAAAGGGCGCTCTGCCCCCGCACCGTCTGTCCGGTCGGGGCCACGCCTTTTCGGGGCGTCGTGCTGGTCTTCCGGGATGTCATGCCGCACCCGCGTGCGCACGCAACGTGAGGGCCAGGCCGACGTCGTCGCGGGTCACCGCACCGCCCCCGGCAAGATCCGCCACGGTCCGCGCGATGCGTAAGACGCGATCGTAGCCGCGCAGGGTAAGCGCGCCGCGATCCAGGGCCCGGTCCACGTCGACGCGGGCCTCGGGACGCAGGGCGTGCAGGCCCCGCCGAGTGTGCGACCCGGGCAGGTGAGCGTTCAGGGCCCACGGCGCCCCCACGTACCGCTTGCGCTGCACCTCCCTCGCCGCCGCGACCCGCACAGCCACCGTCGCGCTTTCCTCCCCAGGGCTCCCAGCGAGGCCTGCCAGGGTGACCGCGGGGACGTGGAGCTGCAGGTCGACGCGGTCCAACAACGGCCCTGCCAGCCGGGACAGGTAGTCGCGGCGAGCCCGCGGGGTACAGCGGCAGCGCAGTCCCTTGCCGTGACCGTTGCCGCACGGGCACGGGTTCGCGGCCAGCACCAGCTGGAATCGACTCGGGTAACGCACCGACGAGCGCGCACGCGCCACCACCACTTCGCCGCACTCCAACGGCTGGCGCAACGACTGCAGGACCTGACCTCTGAACTCGGGCGCTTCGTCCAGGAACAGAATCCCCCGATGGGCCTGGCTGATGAGGCCCGGACGGATCGCCCCGCTGCCACCGCCGATGATCGCGACCATCGACGCGCCGTGGTGCGGCGCCACGAACGGCGGTCGACGCACCAGCGCTCCGGGTGGGAGCACCCCGAGGATCGAGTGCACGGCCGTCACCTCGAGGGCTTGTTCGATCGGCAGCTCGGGCAGCAGCGACGGCAACCGCTCCGCGAGCATCGTCTTGCCCGCCCCGGGCGGACCCACCATCAACAGGTGGTGCCCTCCCGCCGCCGCGATCTCCAGCGCCAGTCGCGCTTCGCCCTGCCCGACGACGTCGCCCAGATCCGGCGGGGTGGGGCCGAGGTCGGTCGACGGCACGCCCTCCGCATCGCCGAACTCCCAGGGGTCGACGGGTGGTGGCTCGCCCCGAGAGGAGGCCACGTGCGCGGCCACGACTTGGCCAAGGGTGTGCGCCGGCAGCACGTCCGCGTCCGGCACCAGCGCTGCCTCCCGCGCGTTGCTGGAGGGCACGACCACCCGCCGGTGCCCGGCCCGCACCGCCGCCAGCACCAGCGGCAACACCCCGTGGACCGGCCGCACCGTTCCGTCCAGTCCCAGTTCGCCGAGGTGGACCACGTCGGCGGCGGCCTCCGGAGGCACGCACCCGGCGGCGACCATCGCGGCCATCGCGATGCCCAGGTCAAAAATGCTGCCCGTCTTCGGCAGCGACGCCGGTGACAGATTGACGACGATCTTATGGTTCGGCAGCTTCAGGCCGGAGTGCGCGGCGGCGGAACGGATCCGGTCGGCGCTTTGCTTGCAGGCCGCATCCGGCAGTCCCCCGATCAGGAAGCTCGGCAAGCCACCGCCGAGGTCGGCCTCCACCCGCACAATTGCGCCGTCTAGCCCGCTCAAGGCCACGGCGCACGTCCTGCCGAGCGCCACGTCAGAGCACCCCCGCCACATGCTCGACCTGCGGAGCGCCCGCGTACGGCAGCAGCACCCCCACGGCGTCGACCCGCAGCCGGGACGTCACAGCGCTCTCCTCCGGATGCGTCTGCAACCACCAGCCTGCGAGACGCCGCAGGCGGGCGGCTTTGCGCCAGGTGATCCCCTCCAACGGCGACCCGTAGTCCAGCGTGCGCCGCGTCTTCACCTCGCAGACGACCAGGCATTCCCCATCACGGGCGACGATGTCGATCTCGCCGTGCTCGCAGCGCCAGTTGCGGTCCAGGATCTCCAGCCCGCGTTGCTGCAGATGGCGGACCGCGGCCCGCTCTCCATACGCCCCGAGAGCGATCCTGCGCCGGTCGGGCGGCGATTGTTGGTGTCGCATGCCTCCACGTTGGCCGCCGCCACTCCCCCGCGACAGCCCCGACCGCCCGGCTGTGGATCGCGCCCGGCGCCGCGGGGGGTGTGGAGCGCCGGGGGCGTGGGACACCGGTCGTGGACAAGCGGGTCGTGGTCAAGCCGGGTCGTGGGCAAGCGGGGTGTGGAGAAACTGGGGTGCGAACAACCGGGCACGGAAGCGGGCGGGACCGCGCGCCTCAGCGACCGAAGTCGTCGTCCTCTGGGACCTCCAGGTCGGACTTGGCCAGTTCCTCGATGTTGACGTCCTTGAAGGTGACGACCCTCACAGTCTTGACGAAACGCGCCGGGCGATACACGTCCCACACCCAGGCGTCCGACATCGACACGTCGAAGTAGACCTCGCCGGTGTCGCTGCGCACTTTCACGTCGACGGAATTGCACAGGTAGAAGCGACGCTCGGTCTCTACCACGTGGCTGAACAGGTGGACCACGTCGCGGTATTCCCGGTAGAGCTGCAGCTCCATCTCGGTCTCGTACTTCTCCAGGTCTTCAGCCCCCATCGGGCCCCTCCTTACGTGTCGGACCCATCATGGCCCATCACGTCGAGAGCGACCGCGCGTCCCGCGCCGGGCGCGCCGACCATGGGCAGTGCTGCGGGACCCACAGGCACGGGATGTGCCGGCGCGACACCATGGCGTACGGGACGCGCCGGGGTGTGCTCGGGCAGGTGCCACGAACGTCGGTGCAGCGGGCACGGACCGTCGGCGGCGAGAGCCGCCAGGTGGTACGGGGCCGCATACCCCTTATTGACCTCCCACCCGTACGCCGGGTGCTCCCCCGCGAGGGCGACCATGATCGCGTCCCGCTCCACCTTGGCGAGCACGCTCGCGGCGGCCACCGACGAACACGCGAGGTCGGCCTTCACCCGGGTTCGCACCGGCGGCGCGACCGGAGCCGCCGGGAGCAGGCCCAGTAGTCCGTCGGCCGCGGGGTCGGTCAGCCAGTCATGCCGGCCGTCGAGAAGCACGACGTCGGGCCGGATCTGCGCCGACTCCAGGGCGCGCCGCCCAGCGAGACGCAACGCCGCGATAACGCCGACCTCGTCGATTTCGGCGGCCGACGCGTGCCCCACCCCCCAGGCCAGCGCCCAACGGCGGATCGGAGCCACGAGTGACTCCCGGCGCCTGGGTGGCAGCAGCTTGCTGTCGCGGACGCCGAGCGGAGCCGTGCGCGCCTTCTCGTTCAGGCAGACCACGCCGACCGTGACGGGCCCGGCCAGTGCACCTCGCCCCACTTCGTCCATTCCGCCGACCACCCTGTACCCGAGCTGCTGCAAGGAACGCTCCACCCGCAGGCTCGGCGCGGCGCCACGCGTCATGGCGAGACGCTGGACGCCGGGACCTGCCCGAAGACACCGTCCTGGCCACCGAGGATCGTGAGCCGCCCGAGCGGCCACACGATCATCACAGCGCGACCGACCACCTTGTCGATGGGAACGCTTCCGTAGTAGCCCGTGTGGTCCCTCGGATCCGCGAGGTCCACAGCCGGCTGGTCAGCCGACTGTTCAGCCGACTGATCGGGCGGGCCGGGACCCGTGAGCCCGGCCGTCTCGTCGGGGTTGACGTCGTTGTAGCGGGAATCGGCCGAGTTGGACCGATGGTCCCCCATCACCCACAAACGGCCGTCCGGCACGGTGATGTCGAACGGGCTGCTGCTGGGGTCGTCTCCGGGGAAGAGGTACGTTTCGGCGATCTCTTGGCCGTTGACCATCAACGTGCCGTTCGGGGCGCAACACGTAACGTGGTCGCCCGGCAGGCCGACGACCCTTTTGATCAGGTGGTTGTCCTCTTGGCTCGGAAGCACCCCGACCCACGTGAAGGCGTCCTTGACGCGCTGGCCCACGCCGTCGTCCACCGGCAGCCGTGGGGTGCCCACCAGCCAGTGCCCTGGATCCTCGAAGACGACGACATCGCCGCGCGCAAGGTCGAACAGCCTCGGCGTCAGTTTGCTCACCACGACCCGATCGTCGCGGATCAGGGTGTTGTTCATCGAGTCGGACGGGATGAAGAAGCTCTGGATGAGGAACGTCTTGGCCAGCACCGACAAGACCAGAGCCAGGACGACGACGATCGCCACCTCGCGTAGGGCGCTGCGCAGGCCACGTCCAAAAGCACCGACCCCCGGCCCGAGCCGTGCAGCACCACCCGGCTCGGTTCCGTGGGCGCCGGTGTCGGCGGCGTCGGCTGCGTCGCCGGATCCATCGGAGCCATCGGATCCGGTGGCGTCCTCAGCGTCCTCAGCGTCGGAGGCCGGGCTCGTCGCGTCGCTCATGGTCCTCCTACAGGGTGCCGATCCGGCCGACCGGCCAGTATCGGAACGCGGCCGGCCCGATGACGGACTCGACGGAGACAGTACCCCCACCGGGTGAACCTCTGTGCGAGCGTGAATCTTTGGACCGTGCGCGGCGGTCACCCATCAGCCACAACCGCCCCGCAGGCACCATGACGTCGAAGGCGACGTCGCTCGGCGCGTCGCCGGCGGAGACGTACGGCTCGTCCAACGCTACCCCGTCGAGAGTGAGTCGTCCGCGGGCATCGCAACACGCGACCCGCTCACCTGCGACCGCGATGACCCGCTTGACGTACACGCTGTCCGCAGAATGCCCGGCGAGGGTCCCCAGCACCCGGTCCACGGTGCTCGGGGGGGTACCCACGGGTCCGAACGTTCCGGAACCGTCGAAAACGACGATGTCGCCGCGGGAGACGTCGCGCTGGCCGGGCCACTTCGACACGATGATGCGCTCCCCGGGATTCAACGTGGGGTCCATCGACTCCGACGGGACGGCAAATGGCTCCGCAAGCACGGCTCGGACGCCGAGGAGCATCGCCAGGGCGGCGACGACCACCGTCAGCGCACGTACGACGTGAGCCACGGGTCGATGCGGTCGCCGCACGATCGAAGGACGTGGTCCGCTGTCGTCGTGCCCGGCATCCGCAGGAGGTGAACCGGCGCTCAGCGGACGCTCGTCTCGCGCTTCTCCTTGATCTTGGCGGCCTTGCCGCGTAGGTCACGCAAGTAATACAACTTGGCGCGACGCACGTCGCCTCGCGTCACCACCTCGATCTTTTCCACGATGGGCGAGTGCACCGGGAACGTGCGCTCGACACCGACGCCGAAACTGACCTTGCGGACCGTGTACGTCTCGCCGACCCCACGCCCGTGGCGCCGGATCACGACACCCTGGAAGATCTGAACACGAGAGCGGGCGCCTTCCACGACGCGGACATGAACCTTGGCGGTGTCACCGGCCCGGAAGTCCGGGATATCGTCGCGGAGATTGGGTGCGTCGACGGCGTCGAGATGGTGCATGGAGTGTCGCTTCCTTCGCGGCGCCACGGGTCGCCGCCAGATGGTGTCGAATGCTTGTCGCGCCGGAAGAGGCCACATGCGCCGGAAACCGAGGGCCGGCTGCACATCCCCCCGTGGAAGGGGCCGTGCGTGAGCCCGGACGCGCCACTTGATTGTGCCAGACGGTCGGCGCCCACCCGAAATCTGCACCTCAGGACCATCACGACCGCTACCGCGAAGACCCGTCAGCGGGCAGCGGACATTCCATCACGATCGTGCCCGGAGCGCTGGGCACGTCTCGCCGGACACGGAAGCCGGCTCGCTTGTACGCCCTATGGTGCCGGGCGTCCTGCGCTTCGCTGACCAACCTGGCGTGCCGGGCCCCGCGATCGGCATGCGCAACGGCGCGGGCGAGCAAGGCGCTTCTCAGCCCTTGGCTTGGCAGGTCAGGGGCGACCAGCAGTCGTCCGATCTCCCAGACCTCACCGACGAGCCGTCCCCGAACCGACCCGACCACACGCCCCGAGGTGGGCTCGCGCAGCACCCAGGTGCGCCACGGCGACCCCGATGCCAGCGTGTCTCGAAACTGGTCCAGCGTCTCGACCGCGGGCCGGACTGCGCGGTCAGCATGGTTGACATGGTCGGCGACCTCCGGAAACCAGCACGCCCGGGTGAGGGTCCACAACTCGCCCGCGTCGGCCGGCACGGCGATGGTCAGGGCAAAGGAGTCCCCGCTCACGCGGGCTTGCTCGGCCGGCAGTAAGTCCGGTCGTCGCGCCGCCGTCCGGCGCCGGGACTCCTCGCGCCGCCAGAGCGCGATCGCTTCGTGATCGCCGGAGAGCAGCACGGGCGGCACCTCGTGGCCGCGCCACCTGGCCGGCTTGGTGAAGACGGGGTATTCCAACAGGCCGTCGCTGTGCGACTCCTCCAGCAGTGATGCGTCGTTGCCGATCACGCCGGGGACCAGGCGGGCGATGGCCTCGACCATCGCCAGGACGGCCGCCTCGCCGCCGTTCAGCACGTAGTCGCCGAGAGACAGCTCCCGCACGCGATCGGCTCCGAGGAGCTCGCGCGCGTGGTCGCGGACGCGCTCGTCGATCCCCTCGTAGCGCCCGCACGCGAACAGCAGCCACTCCTCGACCGCCAGTTGGCGCGCCACCGCATGCGTGAAGCGCTCACCCGCCGGTCCGGGGACGATCAGCACCGGAGCCGCCGCCCGGCCGGTCGAGCTGTCGGCCCCGTCGAGTAGGTCAGCCAGGGCCTCGCCCCACGGTTCGGGCTTCATGACCATGCCGGCCCCGCCGCCGTACGGCGTGTCGTCCACGGTCCGGTGCCGGTCGTGCGTGAAGTCCCGCAGGTCGGTGACCCGCACGTCGAGCAGACCGTCGCGACGCGCCGTGCCGATGAGGGACAGGTCGAGGGGCGCGAGGTAGTCGGGGAAGATCGTGACGACGTCGATGCGCACGTCTTAGCTCCCGTCGAGCTCGAACAGGCCCTCCGGCGGGTCGACAACCACGCGGCCGCCGGGCACGTCGACGATCGGTACAAGCGCCGTCACGAACGGCACGCTGCCGCGGCGGCCGTCGTCCAGGCGCACCTGCAGGAGATCCTGCGCGGACCGCAGGTCCAAACCGACGACCTCCCCGATCCGGCGTCCCGAGGCGTCGTGAACGACCAGCCCGGCCAGCTCTTCGGGGTACCAGCCCCCGTCACTCTCGTCACTCTCGTCATCCCAGTCGACGGATCCGTCCCCCCGATCCGAGAGACCATCCGAGTCCAGCCCCTGCGTCGCGACGTCGGACGCCGCGACCGTCAACCGAATGTCGCGCAGCGCCTGCGCGGCATCTCGTCCTTCGCGGCCGGTGAACGCCAGCAGCCAGGTCTCGTGATGCACGCGCGCGCTGGCGAGCACGAGCGGCCCCACGTCCGGCAGGGTCCCGAACGTCGCCCCCGGCACGAATCGCCGCCTCGGTGAGTCCGTGAGCGTCTCGACCGTCACCTCGCCGCGCAGCCCGTGCGGCCTTCCGATACGCGCGACGACGAGCGTCCCCGCGGGGACGCTCGTCGGGTGAGCCATGCGCGCGACGCAGCCTCAGCGCATCCGGTCGGTGTCGACGATGTCGACCCGGATCGCGGTGCCGCCGGCCAACGCCGTCATGACGGTGCGCAGGGCGCCGGCCGTCCGTCCCGACCGGCCGATCACGCGGCCTAGGTCATCGGGGTGCACGCGCACCTCCAAGACGTCACCGCGGCGCATCTCGCGGTGGCGGACCACCACATCGCCATCGTGGTCCACGATGCCGCGGACGAGATGTTCGAGCGCCTCTTCGAGCACGGTCAGGCCTCGGCGGGCGCGTCAGACACGGCCTCGGCGGGAGCCTCATCCACAGCCTCGCTCGGGGCCTGCGCCACCGCCTCGGCGGGCGCGTCAGACACGGCCTCGGCCGGAGCCTCATCCACAGCCTCGGCGGGAGCCTCGCTCGGGGCCTCGGCGGGAGCTTCTGCCGCAGCCTCGCTCGGGGCCTCAGCGGGAGCCTCTGCCACAGCCTCGCTCGCGGCCGCGAGCGGCTCCGGCGTGGACGCCTTCTCCTGCGTCGCTGGAGCGGCCTGCGCCGGTGGCTCCGCCTTGGCGGGCTTCCTCCTGGGCGTCGGGCCACCCTTGGCGTGCTCGTCGTCGGCCGCGCCGGCAACGGCCATGGCCGCCTCGTATTGCTCCCTCTTGGAGGGCTTGACGGGCTGGGGCTTCAGCGTGCCCTCGGCGCCGGGCAGGCCCTTGAAGCTCTGCCAGTCGCCCGTGATCTTGAGCAGCGCTTCGACCTGCTCGGTGGGCTGGGCGCCGACGCCCAGCCAATAGCGCACCCGCTCACTGTCGATGTCGATGACCGACGGCTCGTGGGTCGGGTGGTACTTGCCGATCTCCTCGATCGCCCGACCATCGCGCTTGGTGCGCGAGTCCATGACGACGACGCGGTAGTACGGCGCGCGAATCTTGCCCAAGCGCTTAAGACGAATCTTGACGGCCACGAGTGTGGTCTCTCCTTTGATGGGTCTGTACGGGCGAGCCCGAACGGTACGGGTGAGCCCGGACCTGACCCGCGTGGGGACCGCCGGTGGACGGGCTGCGACTCACCGTGCGCGCGCGGTGAGAGGGCCGCCCGTGCACAGTACGGAAGACAGTGTGCCAGACGCCGACGGATCCTCCGGCCACGGCCCCTGGCCCGCGACGTACGGGGCACGACACGAGCTCAGCGCGACCGGTGGGCTCGGTCACGCGCGATCAACGCTATTGCGCAGGCGGCGCCCCGCACATCGTCTGGCTCGGCGTCGAGGTCTCGAGCGTCGACGACGCAGGACGGGTCGTAGCCGGCGGCGCGTAGCACCTCGTGGGCGGGCCACTGGTCACCCGCGACGATCACCGCTCCAGGGCAGTCCGACAGCAGGCCGACGAACTCCGCTTGGCCCATGGTCCGCACCCACGTCTGATCCAGCAGCGGCGCCGCCAGCTCCACCGCCAACCGCCTCCCCAGCCCGCGCGCGGCGGGAGGGACCAACACCACCGGCCGGTCAGGGGGCACCAGGTCATACGGCGCGGCCGGCCACTCCGGGGCGATGATCCCGTACGTCACGTGGTCTCGCCACGCCTCACCGCCCGTGGCGTCCGGCAGCCACAGGTAACCGGGCCACTGGCCCCGCCGCCGAAAACCGAGTGACCGCAGCAGTCCCGCCGACTCGACGTTGCCGGGCTGGACTGCCGCCTCGAGGCGGTGCAGGCCCACGCCGTACGGCTCACCGGCGAAAGCGATGTTCACGACCAACCGCAAACCCTCGGCGAACAGGCCACGCCCGACGTACGGGTCGTAGGCGTCGTAACCGAGCTGCGCCGCGCTCGCCCGCCCCCACACGACGCCTGACACGTTCACGCGACCGACGATGTCGTGGTCGCCCTCGGGGGCGAGCGCGTGGATGATGAACGTCCGGTGCCCGCGGGACTGAAACCGCAGGTGACGCTCTAGATCGGTGGGTTCTACCGGGTTCCACCGCGCCAGGCGGGCGCGGGAGCGTTGCAGGGCGCGCCGGTACGGCTCCAGGTCGCGCCGCACCACCGGCGCGACGCGCACGCTGTGTCCCACCGCGGTCAGCGGCTCCGGGGCGGCCGCCTCGTTCACCGTCGAGATCTCGTGCGCCGACATCTCATGATCTCCGCCCGGCCCACCCCTGCTGCCTCCTCCTCACGTCACGACGCGCCCTCGCAGCAGCGTGCAGCGAGGCCGCGCCAGGACCCGCAGGTCATCCAGCGGGTCGTCGCCGTAGACGACCAGGTCGGCCTCTTCGCCCTCGTCGAGGTTCGGCAGCCCCAACCACGTGCGCGCCCCCCAGCTCGCGGCCGCGAGGGCGCCGGTCGCGCCCAGGGCTGTCCGGGCCAGTTCGAGGACCTCGAACGCGATGAGCCCGTGCTTTTGCTGCCCGCCCGCGTCGGTGCCGGCGTAGATCGGCACCCCGGCTTCGTGCGCCGCGCTCACGGTCTCGTACCGGCGTGCGTACAGGTCCAGCATGTGCGCCGCGTAGGAGGGGAACCGGCCGCGCCCAGCCGACGCGTACGACGGGAAGTTCTGCGTGTTGATCAAGGTGGGCACAATCGCGGTGCCGGCCGCCGCGAACGCCTCGATCGTGTCGGGTACGAGGCCGGTGGCGTGCTCGGCGCAGTCCGCGCCCGCCGCCGCGAGGTCGCTCAGCGAGTCCTCGGCGAAGCAATGCGCCGTCACCCGCGCCCCTTCCTCGTGCGCTGCCGCCACGGCTGCGACCAGCGCGTCCCGGGGCCAGAGCGGCCCAAGATCGCCGCGGTCGCGGTCGATCCAGTCGCCGACCAGCTTCACCCAGCCGTCGCCGGCACGGGCCTCCGCCCGCACGCTCGCGACGAGCTCGTCGGGCTCGATCTCGTGGGCGAACCCGGGCACGTAACGTCGGGGCCGCGCGATGTGCCGACCGGCCCGGATCAAGCGCGGCAGATCGTCGCGTTCCTGCACCCAACGCGTGTCGGCGCAGGATCCGGCGTCGCGCAGCAGCAACGCCCCCGCGTCACGCTGCGCGAGGGCGTGTGCCTCCGTCCGGTCTCGGTCGACAGCCCCGCTCTCCTCCAGCCCGACATGGGCGTGGGCGTCGACGAGCCCCGGAATCGCGAACCCGCGGACGGTCTGGACCTCCCCTGCGACCGGCGGGCTGTACGATATCCGCCCGTCAATCACCCACAGTTCGTCGCGGATCTCCTCGTGGTTCATCCGGATTCGACCGGCGACGCGCAGGCATGGCGTCTTCATGGAAGGCAACCTACCCGCGCTTCGGCGACGTACGCCTTGAAGCGGGCGTGCCGCCACGGCGACGGGCCGCGTGCGCTTAGGGTTGGACACGGCCGCGCTGCGCCCCCAGTGGACCGACGCGCGGCCCGTCTGGGCGAGCCCGCCTCCGGACGGTAGTTCCCCAGCAGAGGTAAGGCGGCGAAGAAGGCGTCATGGCTCAGGTCAAGTTCTCCAGCGGTGAGCAAATCCCCCTTGAGATGCACAAGGTCCGTATCGTGCAAAAACTCCACCTGCCGTCGATCGAACGGCGAGCGGAGGCGATCGCTGAGGCAGGCAACAACACCTTCTTGCTGCGCAACGCCGATGTCTTCATGGACATGCTGACCGACTCGGGTGTGAATGCGATGAGCGACCGGCAGCAGGCGGCGATGCTGCTGGCCGACGACAGCTACGCGGGGTCGGCCACCTTTGAGCGGCTCTACGACAAGCTTTTCGAGGTCTTCGGGATGCCGTACTTCCTGCCCGCCCACCAGGGTCGGGCTGCGGAGCACATCCTCGCCCGCTCGCTCGTCAAGCCCGGCTCGGTCATCCCGATGAACTACCACTTCACCACCACGAAGGCCCACATCGTGCTGGCCGGTGGGCGGGTCGAGGAGCTGTACACCGACGAAGGCCTGAAGGTCGACTCAGATCACCCCTTCAAAGGCAACATGGACATCGACAAGCTGCGTGCCTGCATCGCGCGGGTCGGGCCCGAGAACATCCCGTTCGTGCGGCTGGAGACGGGGACGAACCTCATCGGCGGCCAGCCGCACAGCCTGCAGAACCTGCGTGACATCCGCGAGGTGTGCGACGAGTACGGACTGCTGCTCGTGATGGACGGCAGCCTGCTGAGCGACAACCTGTGGTTCATTCAGGTGCGGGAGGAGTCTGAAGCGCATAAGAGTATCGCCGAGATCACCCGTGAGATCGCGGACCTGTGCGACGTGTTCTACTTCTCGGCGCGCAAGATCACGTGCGCCCGGGGCGGCGGCATCCTCGTTCGTGACGAGGAGCTGTACCGCAGCATGCGCGGTCTCATCCCCTTGTACGAGGGGTTCCTCACCTACGGCGGTATGTCCGTGCGCGAGATGGAAGCGATGACGGTTGGTCTCGACGAGCTGCTCGATGAGGACAACATCTGCCAGGGACCGCAGTTCATCGAGCACATGGTGAGCGAGCTCGCGAAGCGCGACGTGCCGGTCATCACACCCGCAGGCGGCCTGGGTTGTCATCTCAACGCGCTGCGTTTCCTCGAGCATGTGCCGCAGCATGAGTACCCTGGCGGCGCGCTCGCCGCCGCCATCTACCTCACCTCGGCGGTACGCGGCATGGAGCGCGGCACCCTCTCGGAGCAGCGCGATGAAAACGGTGTCGAGCCGATGGCCGAGATGGAGCTGGTGCGCCTCGCCATGCCGCGACGCGTGTTCACGCTCTCGCAGGTGTCGTACGCAGTGGACCGGATCGCATGGCTCTACACCAAGCGCCACCTCATCGGCGGCCTTCGCTGGGTCGAGGAACCGGACGTGTTGCGCTTCTTCTACGGCCGTCTTGAGCCGATCGGCCCCTGGCAGGAGCGTCTGGTGGAGGAGTTCCGCAAGGACTTTGGGGAGAGCTTGTGACTCTTGTGGCCAACGAGTGATCTCGTTGCGGCGGTAGCCGGCCGGCCGCAGGCTCTCAGCCCTTCAGGAACTTGTCCAGGCCCTTCGGGAGCTTGGCGGGGTCGAACGCCGCCGGGTCGAACGCCGCCGGGTCGAGGCTCACACCGGGCGTCGACCCTTCGTCCGTGCCGGCGCCGAGCGCCGTCCCCGGCGTGTTGAACGCCGCCTGCGCCGCCGCCTCCCGCGCAGCGGTGGCCTTGGCCGCCATCTCCTTCTCCTGCGCTGCCCGCTTGGCGGGGTTGCCGGACTTGCCGCGCTTCTTGATCTGCTTTTTGCGCACGCCCGCGCCGATGCCGGGCATACCAGGGATCGTCCCGCCGCGTCGGAGCTGGCGCATCATCTTTTGCGCGTCACGGAACCGCTCCAGCAACTGATTGACCTCGCTGACGCTCACGCCGGAGCCGCGTGCGATCCGTGCTCGTCGCGACCCGTTCATGGCCTTCGGGTGGGTGCGCTCGAACGGGGTCATGCTGCGCACCATCGCCTCGACCCGGTCGAACTCACGCTCGTCCAAGGCGTCGAGCTGGTCGCGCATCTGGTTCATCCCGGGCATCATCCCGAGGAGTTGCTTCAGCGAGCCCATCTTCTTCAGGGCGGACATCTGCTCGAGGAAATCGTCGAACGTGAAGTCTTCGTCGGAGAGGAACTTGCGCGCCATCTCGTCCTGTTGGTGCCGGTCGAACGCCGTCTGGGCCTGCTCGATGAGCGTCAGGACGTCACCCATGTCGAGGATGCGTGAGGCCATCCGGTCCGGATGGAAGACTTCGAAGTCTTTGGTCTGCTCGCCGGTGGACGCGTACATGATCGGCCGCCCGGTCACCCCGGCCACCGACAGCGCCGCGCCGCCGCGGGCATCGCCGTCGAGCTTGGACAGCACCACGCCCGTGAAGTCGAGCTTGTCCTGGAACGCGGTCGCCGTGTCGACCGCGACCTGGCCGATCATCGCGTCGATGACGAAGAGGACTTCGTCGGGGTCGATCGCGGCCCGGATGTCCGAGGCCTGTTGCATCAGCTCCTCGTCGACCGCGAGACGACCGGCGGTGTCGACGATAACGACGTCGCGCTGGTCGCGGCGGCCCTGCTCGACACCGTCGCGGGCGACGGCGATCGGATCCCCGTACCCGCGGGTTCCCGTGCCGAACTCTACTGCCGCGTCGTAGCCGGCCACGTTGCCCCGCTCGGGGGCAAACACCGGCACTCCGGCCCGCTCGCCCACCACCTGTAGCTGGGTGACCGCGTTGGGGCGCTGGAGGTCTGCCGCGACCAGCATCGGGGTGTGCCCCTGCTGCTTCAACCAATAGCCCAGTTTGCCCGCCAGCGTTGTCTTGCCCGAGCCCTGGAGACCGACCAGCATGATCACGGTCGGCGGGTGTTTGGCGAGCGCCAGCTGGCGGGTATTGCCGCCGAGGATCGAGATGAGTTCCTCGTGGACGATCTTCACGACCTGCTGGCCCGGGTTGAGCGCCTCGTGCACCTCCGCGCCAAGCGCCCGCTCCCGCAACGCGCTGGTGAACTGCCGCACGACCGGCAGCGCCACGTCCGCGTCGAGCAGGGCCAGCCGGATGTCCCGGATCGTCGCGTTCAGGTCGCGTTCGGTGACGCGGCCTTTGCTACGCAGGTTCTTGAACGTCGCGGCGAGGCGGTCAGACAGGCTTGTGAACACCCACCCAGGCTAACCAATCGTGCCGCCCTCCCCGACGTCGACCAGTACGCCGATGACTTCGGACACTCGGGCCGGGCGCAGGAGGCAGCGGGTCGGCCGGGTACGCGCAGTTCGATGACCGCAGCTCGATCACCCGCAGCTCGAACACCGTGGACCCGCACTGCGGCCATCCACCGGACATGGGCGCGGCCCCGGCCGTCTCACCCACGGCCGGGGCCAACCCCTGTTCCCACAGCCTCACTCTAGGGACGGAGTCTGGGAGGCTCCTGGGTGAGCGCTCCCAATCTCCTGAGGGCGAGGTGACATTGCCTCCTCTGCGCGTCTTGGCCGTCACGTGGCGTCATTGACCCGGCTGCCTAGGGGCGAGGGCGGCTCGGCATCCACATCGAGCGGTCCCGACACGTGGCGGCGTCGACCGACGAGTCGCCAGCTCAAGGCGCTGAAGGCCAGCAGGCCCGGGGCGAGGGCCGCCAGCAGGAGACCCGGCCACGGCACGGGAGGCCGTTCGTCGACGCCGGGCAGGTCGTCTGCGACGGGGACGGACCGCGCCCACATCAGCATCACGTCGAGTGGCGGCCGGCCATCGTCGGCGGCGTCACCCCAGCCGCCGGATCCGAGCTGCAGCAGCTCGGCCTCCCGGGAGATCTCCCGGCCGAGGTCGGCGTTGCCGTGCGCGCGGGCGGCCGCGAGCGTGCTGAGCGTCGCGCGCGGCGAGACCCCCAACACGAGCGGTCCCGAGTCGTCGTCGGCAGAGCCGGTCCCGCCGGGGTACTCGCAGACGACGGCCATGCCCAGCCGCGGGCATAGGAAGATGTTCTCGAAGGCCACCCAGTCGCGCGACGACGTACTCGCATCGATCTCGGGCCAGAAGAGCTGGATGACCGCCTGAGAGGTCGCGCGAGGACCGGCGAGAACTCGCCCGCTTCCGTCCACCCGGTGGGGTAGGAGTTGCGAGCCCGTGTCCCGCAACGGTTCGATCTGGCGAAGCCACGCGGTCACCGCGGCGGGGGCGCCCGGGACGCCGACCGATTGGTCCGCGCGCCGCAGGGCCGCGACAGCCACCACGGTATCGACGGGTCGCGCGCCGGCCGCCGCCGTCGACCCGAGGACGCCGTGTCGACTGGACCGTAACGCCGTCAGGATCTGGGCGGCCTCGGACCGGATGCGTTCTCGGTCCTGTTCCGCGCCGGACAGGCTTTCGGCGTCGACGGCGAGCAGGAGCCGCCACGCGGCCGACCACGCGCCGCCTGGCGGCCCGTCCGGAGTCACCCCGCGGACGCTCGAAACGATGGCGTCGACCTCGGCCAGTCGTGCTCTCACGTCGGCGAGGCGCTCGGCGGCCGGGCGGGAGCCGTCCCGGGCGGACGCCAGGCCCCGCAGCGCAGACTCCAGCGCGTCGCCCTCCGCGGTGCCGGCGGATCCGGCGGGGGCTTCCTCGCGTGCGGCGGCATCCTGGCGCCGCAGCGCGTCAGCGGCGAGCCGGGTCTCGTCGTGGGGGGACCACGCCGCGTCAGCCACACGCAGGCCGGCGGCGCCACTCGCGACGAGGACGAGGACGAGACACACCGTCAGCAGGGCGCCGCCCCATCGCTGGGCGAGCGTCCTGGCGCCGCCGGACCGCGGCTGAGCCTGTCGATCGACGCTCATCGCCTCACCCTAGTGGCGGGCTTCCGCGCGGCTCGCGTCCTCCCGTACCGGTCCACCTCACGCCGCAACGTCCTGCAGAAGCGCCCCACGATCGCCCCAGAACGACCCCACTATCGCTGCACAAACGACGAGCGCAGCGACTAGCCGAGGATGGCGTCGACGAACGCCGCGGGGTCGAAGGGCGCGAGGTCGTCCGGCCCCTCTCCAAGACCGACGAGCTTGACCGGCACGCCCAGCTTGCGTTGCACGCCCACGACGATGCCTCCCTTGGCGGTGCCGTCCAGCTTGGTGAGCACGATGCCCGTGACGTGAACGGCCTGGCTGAACACCTCTGCCTGGACCAGGCCGTTCTGCCCGGTAGTGGCGTCGAGGACCAGGAGCACCTCGTCGATGGGCGACTGCTTCTCGATGACCCGCTTGACCTTCTCCAGTTCGGCCATGAGATTCGCCTTGTTGTGCAGTCGCCCGGCTGTATCGATCAGGACGACGTCGGCGAGCTGGGCGTTGGCCACCTTCACGGCGTCAAAGGCCACCGCGGCGGGATCGGCCCCGTCGCGGTCGGCCCGGACCGTCGACACCCCGACGCGCTCCCCCCAGGTCTGCAACTGATCGGCGGCGGCGGCGCGGAAGGTGTCCGCGGCGCCGAGGACGACGGTCCGGTCCTCGGCCACGAGCACGCGGGCGATCTTGCCGATCGTGGTGGTCTTGCCCGTGCCGTTCACGCCCACCACGAGGATGACCGCCGCCCGGTCGACCTGACGGGTGGAGACCAACGATCGATCCATGCTCGGATCGACGATCCGGATCAGATCCTCCCGCAACCAGTCGCGGACCGTGGCCTCGTCGCGGACGCCTTCGATTCTGACCTGTTGCTTCAACGCGTTCACCAGCTCGGTGGTCGCCTCGACCCCGAGGTCGGACGCGAGAAGCGTCTCTTCGACCTCTTCCCATGTGTCCTCGTCGAGCCGGCCGCGGGACAAGAGCGTGAGCAACCCCTGGCCCAGTGAAGAATTGCTGCGCGCGAGGCGTGAACGCAGACGTTGGAGGCGTCCAAACGCCTCGTCCGGTCGCTCCCGTCGCAGGAGCTCTTCGAGCTCCTCGACGGTTGGCGCCGACGGGCCGGTCTCGACCAGCGTCGGCGGAGAGCCGGGGGTCCCAGGTGGCGTCCGGTCGACGACGTCCGTCCCGCCGCGGCGGCCGGCTGCGGGTGGGCGGGTCGGCGGCAGCTGCACGCGGCGACCGCTCCGACCGCGCACCAGCGCGACGACACCGGTGATGAGGGCGACCGTGACGACGGAGACGGCAACGACGACGGCCCAGACGTTGGCGAGCAGGGCATCCACACGGTCAGTCTTCCAGACCGGAGGCGATCTCCTCGTCGCCGCTCGCCCTGGAGGTACGACGGCGCCGCCGCTGTCAGGGGCGTTGCCGTCGTGAAAGCGTGGTGTGGGTCAGGCCACGGTGGTCCGCTGGGCATCGCGTCGCCGCTCGCCGTGCGCGTGGCGCAGCGACGAACCGAGCGACTGGGGTCGCGACAACGCGCTGGAGGCGAGGGAGTGTGAGCGGGCGCGAACGTCCTCCGAGCGCTCGCGCAACGCGTCGATGCGGACCTGGCTGGTCTCCGGCAGCATCTCCTGCCCCGACCGGCGGGCGTCGGCCACGACCGTCCCCACGATGACTGAACCGGCCATCACAGTGAGCAACAACAGGACAATCACAGCAACCATGCTGCTAGTATCCCCCACCATCCTGGGGGCTTTGTGAACAGCGACGCGCGGGCGCGTCGCATCTTCGTCACAATTCATCGATCAACGACGAGAACTCACGCCGGGGCGGCCTCGGCCGGCGCGACGTCCCGGATGCGTTGGGACACCAAAGTGGTCACGCCATCGCCACGCATGGTCACCCCGTACAGCGCGTCGGCGATCTCCATCGTGCGCTTCTGATGGGTGATCACGATGAGCTGACTCGACGCGCGCAACTCCTCGAAGAGAGTCAGCAGCCGCCCGAGGTTGGTGTCGTCCAAAGCGGCCTCGACCTCGTCGACGATGTAGAACGGACTCGGCCGGGCCTTGAAGATCGCGACGAGCAGGGCGACAGCGGTCAGTGAGCGCTCCCCGCCGGACAGCAGCGACAACCGCTTGATGCGTTTGCCGGGCGGGCGCGCCTCCACCTCGATGCCCGTCGTGAGCAGGTCGTCGGGGGCGGTCAGCACGAGCCGTCCCTCGCCTCCGGGAAAGAGGCGGGCGAACACCCCCTCGAACTCTCGCGCCGTGTCCGCGAACGCCTCCCCGAAAACCCGCTCGACCCGCTCGTCGACTTCTTTCACGATGTCAAGAAGGTCCCGCTTGCTGCGGGTCAGGTCGTCGACCTGCTCGGTCAGGAATGTGTGGCGCTCCTCCAGCGCGGCGAACTCCTCCAGCGCCAGCGGGTTGATCTTGCCGAGCTGGGCGAGGCCCCGTTCTGCCGCGCGAAGTCGCTTTTCCTGCTCAGCGCGGACGTACGGGACGCCACGAACCTCCCGGGGGCCGGCTGGTTCACCCGGCTCGGGCGCGACCGGGACGGGCTGTTGCGGGCCATACTCCGCGACCAGCACGTCCGGGTCCACGCCCAGTTCATCGATCGCCCGGGTCTGGGCCTGCTCGATGCGAAGACGCTGTTGGGCACGGGCGACCTCGTCGCGGTGGACGGAGTCGGTGAGCTGGCGCAGCTCCTCGGTGAGGCGGTCGGCATCGCCGCGCAGTTCCGCCACGGCGGCATCCAGCTCACCGCGGCGTGACACTGCCGCGTCCCGGGCGTCGTTAGCGCCCTGCACGACCCGGGCCAGGTGAATCCCGGCCCGGTCAGCCGCGTGCCGCACGCCGTGCGCGACGGCTGACTGACGTTCGCGGCGGGCTCGCGCGGCGCTCGCCTGGTCCCGAGCGTTCCGCTCGGCGCGGGCCGCCGCCTCCAGGGATTGTGCTCGCCCCGCAAGGGAGCGCACCCGCTCCTCGCGGGTCCGCAGCGTCAGGCGCAGCTCGGTCTCCTGCCCCCGCGACTGCGCCGCGGCCGCCTCCAGCCGATCACGCTCCTTCGTGGACAGCCCGGTAGACGCAGACGAAGACGAAGAGGGGGACGAAGAGGGGGACTCGGACTCGGCGTCGGCGAACCGCAAGATCAGGCTCTCCAGCGTCGCGCGCTCCGCGGCCAGGGACGCCTGGGCGGCAGCGACAGAGGTCTGCGTACGCTCGGCCTCGGCGCCGGCCGTACGCCATTGGGAGCGCAGGGAGCCGAGCTGCTCGGCCACGGCGTTCATGTGTGCGTCGGAGGCGTGCAGGTCGGCGAGCGCAGCCTCGGTCTGCGCGGAGATCCTCGCGGTGGCCTCCTCGCTGGCGGCGAGCGCGAGGCGGGCGCGGTCGCGGCGCGCGGCGGCGTCCTCGACGCGCGCGCGAGCATCCTCGAGCGCGGCCCGCACCTCCAGCAGGCTCGGCGCGCCGTGGCTGCCGCCGGATACGGACCCGGGCCCGTAGACGTCGCCCTGAGCAGTGACGGCGCGCGCGCTCGGGTGGGCGCACAGCACCTGCGCCGCCGACTCGGAGTCGGGAACGAGAGCGATCCGTGCCAGGAGGGCATCGATCGCGACCGCGACCTCTCCTGGGCAGTCGACGACCGACCGGGCCCACACCGTCCCGGGGACGCCGGGCAAGGCCGGGTCTGGGCCGGGGTCTTGCGCCGTCTCGGGCACGACGAGGCCGACATGCCCGCCGTCGTCGCGTCGGAGCTGCTCCACCGCCTGCCGGGCCGCCGCCCATGTCTGCGCAACGAGGGCGTCGGCAGCCCAGCCGAGGGCCGCCGCGACGGCGACTTCGTACCCGTCGCGCACCGTGAGCGCCTCGGCGAGCGAGCCGACGATGCCTGCTGCGGGCGCATGGCCGTCCTCGCCGAGGAGCGCCTGCGTGCCATCCTTTCGACGCAGGGCCAGTTCCAAGGCCTCGCGGCGGGCCTGCGCAGAGTTCCGATCACGCTCCGCGGCTCGTTCGGCCTCGCGGTGTTCCTCGGCGCGGCCACGTTCGGCCTCCAGCGCCTGC
>CAJDWQ010000011.1_pt1 | contig 47611 bp, 44 predicted proteins | sample 7391641 | NCBI WGS metagenome assembly CAJDWQ01 (sample SAMEA7055718, study PRJEB34461) | soil metagenome | biome: terrestrial ecosystem; feature: Peninsula; material: soil | place: Antarctica | collected 2016
ATGGTCAGCACGAACGCGCCGTCGCGGCGCCACCACCCGGGGATCGCCCCGGTCCACCACGCCGGGCGGGGACCCCGCCACCACGACGGGACGTCGACTCCGTGGGTGATCCGCTCGGGGACCAGATCGTACGTGACGCGCGACCAGCCGTCCGGACGGTGACCCGACAACACGGTCACGTCGACCGTCCGGGTGTCCGCGCGTAGGCCGACGCCGGCGACCTTCAACGCGGACTCCTTGGCCGACCACATCAGGTTGGCGGCCGCGTCGACGCCGTCCGGGGCGGTGTCGACCTGGGCGCGTACCCATACCTGTTCACCCGGGTTGAGGTAGTCGTTCACGAACGCCGGGCTGCGACGCTCCACGATCTCCAGATCCACGCCGATCCCGGCCAGCACCCCCGCTGCGTGACCAGATCCGTCCGCATCGGCGACCCAGCGCGCACCCGTACCGGCCGAACGCGGTGGCGCGAGCGCAACGAGCGCGATCGCCACCCCCGCGCGGTCGGTCAGCGACACCGCCACACCCGCGTCCAAGCCGTCCACCACCACGAAGGGCGCCCCCGTCACCGCGTTGAGCACCCCGATTCGTGCCAGATCGGCGTCTGACGCCGTGGGGAGGCCGAGCGCGGCCGCCGTGGCGAGCTTGCCGGCGGTGCGCCGCAGGAGGTACTCGGTGCGGCGCTTGGTGAACCGGTACTCCGACAGACGCGCGGCCTCGCGTGGGTGTAGCCACCGCTGACCGGGCCGCACGTCGTCCTCGGTGCAGGCGAACCACCGCAACGCGCCGTTCCGGGGCGTCGCCCCGCTCCCGGCGGAGCCCATCGGTCCGCGCTCTTGGCTGCGCACGCCGGCGCGTCAATCCGACCAGCGGAAGAAGCGCACCGCCAGGAACCCCAGCAGCACGCCCCACACCGCGAGCACGGCGAGCGGCCCCAGCGCCACCGCGTGGTCAAGCCACGCGGCCCGCATCCCGTCGCCGAGCGCTCCGGGCGGCAGCAGCGACACCGCCCGGTGCCACGGCTCCGGATAGTGCGCCTCCGAGAACATCACCCCACCCGCCCCGGCCATGATGACCCACAGCAGGTTGGCGAGCGCCAGGACGGCCTCGGCGCGCAGCGTGCCGGCGAAGAGCAGCGCCAGCCCCACGAACGTCGCGGATCCCATCAGCCAGAACAGCACGAATCCCGGTAGCGCTCCCGCCTCCGGGCGCCAGCCGAGCCCCCATCCCACGACGCCGATGACCGCGAATTGAAGGACCTGCACGACGAGCACCGCGAGACATCGTCCGGCCACGAACCCGTCCCGGCCGAGCGGGGTGGTGCCCAGCAGCCGCAGGACCCCGTACCGCCGGTCGAAGGCGGTACCAATCGCCTGCCCGGTGAACGCCGAAGACAGAACAGCCAGCGCGATCACGCCCGGCATGGCGAACTCCACCCGGGAGCGACCCCCCAGGTCAGGGAAGGGCGCGAGCGTGATCCCGACCAGCGCGATGGCCGGCAGGACCATGGACACGAGCAGTTGCTCGCCGTTGCGCAGGAAAGTCGCCGCGTCGAAGCGAGCCTGGCCGAGCACGCGCGCCCACGGGGATGCCGGACCCGCCGAACGAACGGCGCCGGAGGGACGACCGGGCCCTGTCACATCGTCGGACCGGGTGGGTGGCGCACTCATCGGGCGGTCCTTCCCGTCAACTCGAAGTAGACCTCTGACAGCGGACGCGACCCGCACACATCGCGGGGCGTCCCAGCGGCGACCACCCGCCCCGCGCGGACCACGACGATCCGGTCGGCCAACTCGCCGGCCTCCTCGAACGAGTGCGTGGTCACCACGACGCAGGCGCCGCGGTCGCGCTCCGCGCGCACCAGGTCGTACACGTCGAGCCGTGCGTGCGGATCCAACCCCGCCGTGGGCTCGTCGAGGAACACCACCTCAGGTTCGCCGATCAGCGCGGCCGCGAGGGCGACGCGCTGCTTCTGCCCCCCGGACAGACGCCGTACGGTCGTGCCGGCGAAGCCGTCGATCCCGAGGCCCCGAGCCAGCGCGTCGACGTCCCGTGGCCGCGCGTACATCTGTGCCAGGTGACGCAAGAGTCGTACGGGCGTGGAACCGTTTTGCAGGCCGCCGTCTTGCAGCATCACGCCCACCCTGGCGCGGTGTGCGGCGTCGGCGCCCCACGGGTCGGCGCCCAGGACTCGGGCGGACCCGGAGTCGGGGCGTTGCAGCCCCTCCAAACACTCCATGGCGGTGGACTTGCCCGCACCGTTCGGGCCGAGGACGGCTGTGACCTGCCCTGGGAACGCCTCGATCGTGAACCCGTCGAGCGCGACGACGGAGCCGAAGTGTCGCCTCAGATCCCTCGCGACGACAGCTGGGGCAGGGGCCATACGAGTGAGGGTACGCAGGGGGACCGAGAGCGTCGGCGTCCGGTCCAGGCTGGGTTGGCCGGCAAGGTCACGATCATGCGACGACGACCTCGGTCCCCTCGGCCGTGAACAGTGCGACGTCGTGCGCGCTGATCCCCTCGTCGGTGACCAGCACGTCGATCTCGGCGAGGGTGGCGAAGCTCAGCAGGTGCTCCACCCCAACCTTGCTGGAGTCGGCCATCACGATGACGCGTCGCGCCGCGCCGACCATCGCGCGCTTGACGGCGCCCTGCTCCGGCAGCGGCGTCGAGCAGCCGTGCGCGGCGGAGATTCCGTCGGTGGCGAGCACAGCGACGCTGACGCGCCACCGCTCGATGGTCGTGATCGCGTCCGCGCCGTCGGTGGCCTGGGTGAGGCCGTGGATCCGGCCCCCGATCATGTGCACCGGCCCGGAAAGACGTTGGCTCACCACCCCCGCGATCGGGACGGAGTTGGTGAGGACGGTCAGCTCCGGATCCGGCGGGAGGATGGCCGCGAGACGTGCCACCGTGCTGCCGGCGTCGAGCAACAGGGTGGCGTTCGTGCCGCGCGGCAGGAGGGGAAGGACCGCGCGGGCCATGCGTTTCTTCTCCTCGGCGCGAGCCGTCTCACGGTCCGGCAGGCCACGCTCCGCGAAGTCCAGGGCGTCTGCGGGGATGGCGCCTCCGTGCACCCGGCGGACGAGTCCCAACCTCTCGAGCACGCCGAGATCCCGGCGGATCGTCTCGGCCGTCACCCCATACTGCGCGGCCCCCTCCACGACCACAATCCGGCCGTTCCGACGAGCTGCGTCGAGCAGGGCCTGCTGACGTTCCTCTGCGTACATCGCGCCGTCGTCTCTTTCACCGAGGTGGATTATGCCTAGCTGGCCCAGCTCCGGAGCCGGTCGCACGAGGGTTCATGGCGTGGTGCTCCCCTCAGGATGCCTCACTGGATATCTGAACAGCCCTGTGTCACAGCGCAGGAAGCTGTTCGTGACGGGAGACGGGCGATCGCGCTGTCCGACCGTCGTGGACCGCTGGGCCTGACGCCGTTCTGCCGAGACACGCTGGGAATTCTTCGATATATTCGATACCGGCTCCGCCGTGGGCGCCGGTTCCGTCACTCCGCTGGATCCCCGGTCGACCCAGACGGTCGAATTAGGTAACATGAACCTTGTGTTAATCGGAGCGTACGCAGCAGGACGTCCTCTTGCCCCCCGCGACCTCGACTCCGGCGAGGAGCGCGGCGAGGCGAAGAGCCCTGCCCGTGACGATGAGGATGGCACCCGCGAACGAGTCCTGCGCATCGTGGTCGAGCGTGGGCCGGTCACGGCCACTGAACTTGCCGCTCAATTAGGCATCACCAGCACCGCCGTGCGCCGCCACCTCGACGCCCTCGTCGAACGCGGCCAGTTGCGCACGATATCCCGTCCGTCCGGCCCGCGAGGCCGTGGCCGGCCCGCCCGCGCATACGTCGCGTCGCTGGGCGCGCACAGAGATCTCGTGAGCGAGTACGACGACGTCGCCATGGAGGCCTTGCGCTTCCTTGCCGAGCAGGTCGGACCGGACGCGGTCGCGGCGTTCGCCAAGAAGCGCGTCGCGGGCCTGGAGGAGCGCTACGGGGAGGTCGTGCGGGCGGCGGGACCTGACGTCCGCGACCGGACCGAGGCGCTGGCTGCGGCCCTGGCGCAAGACGGCTTCGCCGCGACGGCACGACCGCTGCTGCCGCTGGCAGACACCCCGCGGACGGATGGCCTGGCCAATGGAGTCCAGCTGTGCCAGGGGCACTGCCCGGTCCATGAGGTAGCCCGCGAGTTCCCGGAGTTCTGCGAAGCCGAGACCGACGCGTTCGCGCGGCTCCTCGGCGTGCATGTCCAGCGGCTCGCCACCCTCGCGGGGGGCGGCCACGTCTGCACGACCTACGTGCCGGCCGCCGCGTTGGCGGGCACGGCGCCGTCCCCGCCGGGGGACCCTCCGAAACCGAACCGCCCACCTCACCCCCGTACTCCTGTGCACCCTGACGAAAGGACCGCGCGATGAGCACCAACGTCGAGCAGCTCAACCCGGGCCTGAAGGATCTCGGCCGATACGAATACGGCTGGGCCGATTCCGACGTGGCCGGCGAGTCCGCGCGCCGTGGGCTGAACGAGGACGTCGTCCTCGACATCAGCCGCCGCAAGAACGAGCCCGACTGGATGGTCAAGACGAGACTGAAGGCGCTGCGGCTTTTCCACCGCAAGCCGATGCCAAGCTGGGGGAGCGACCTCACGGGCATCGACTTCCAGAACATCAAGTACTTCGTGAAGTCCACGGAGAAGCAGGCCACCACCTGGGACGAGCTCCCCGCGGACATCAAGGCCACCTACGACCGGCTCGGCATCCCCGAGGCGGAGAAGCAACGCCTGGTCGCCGGTGTCGCGGCGCAGTACGAGTCTGAGGTGGTCTACCACCAGATCCGCGAAGACCTCGAGGAGAAAGGCGTCCTCTTCCTCGACACCGACACCGCCCTACGCGAGCACGAGGACGTCTTCCGGGAGTACTTCGGGTCGGTGATCCCTCCCGGCGACAACAAGTTCGCCGCGCTGAACACGTCGGTGTGGTCGGGCGGGTCGTTCATCTACGTGCCGCCGGGCGTCCAGGTCGACATCCCGCTCCAGGCGTACTTCCGGATCAACACCGAGAACATGGGCCAGTTCGAGCGGACGCTGATCATTGCGGACGAGGGTTCGTACGTGCACTACGTCGAGGGTTGCACCGCTCCGATCTACAAGTCCGACTCGCTGCACAGCGCGGTCGTCGAGATCGTGGTGAAGAAGGGCGCCCGGGTGCGCTACACGACGATCCAGAACTGGTCGAACAACGTCTACAACCTCGTCACCAAGCGTGCGACCTGCGAGGCGGGCGCGACGATGGAGTGGGTCGACGGCAACATCGGCTCCAAGGTGACGATGAAGTACCCGGCCGTCTTCCTGATGGGGGAGCACGCCCGCGGCGAGACGCTGTCGATTGCGTTCGCGGGCGAGGGCCAGCACCAGGACGCCGGCGCGAAGATGGTGCACGCCGCGCCGCACACGTCCAGCTCGATCGTGAGCAAGTCGGTGGCGCGCGGCGGCGGCCGGACCAGCTATCGCGGTCTCGTCCAGATCATGGAGGGCGCGGTCGGGAGCAAGTCGACGGTCCGCTGCGACGCGCTGCTCGTGGACAACATCAGCCGCTCGGACACGTACCCGTACGTCGACGTCCGCGAGGACGACGTCCAGATGGGCCATGAGGCGACCGTATCCAAGGTCAGCGATGACCAGCTGTTCTACCTGATGTCCCGGGGCATGACCGAGGAGGAGGCGATGGCGATGATCGTGCGCGGCTTCGTCGAGCCCATCGCGCGCGAACTCCCGATGGAATACGCCCTGGAGCTGAACCGGCTCATTGAACTGCAGATGGAAGGAGCAGTGGGCTGATGCCCGTCGTGACCGACGACCAGACTGATCAGATGGGGGAGCGCGCGGCGTTCGTTCCTGTCTCCCGTGCTGATCGTGGCGCCTCGTACACCGCCGCCGACTTCCCGCACCCGACCGGGCGCGAGGAGGAGTGGCGTTTCACCCCGATGGACCGGCTACGGGGACTAGACAAGGACGAGGCGTTCTCTGCGGGCGGAGTCACGACGGCCACCGAGCCGCATGGGTCTTTCCAGGTGGCCACCATCGATGCGTCCGACCCGCGCGTCGGTGGGAGCCGCCTGGTGCCCGAGGACCGGCCGAGCGCGCGCGCCTGGGAGGCAGCCGCCCAGGTTCTCTGCGTGACGGTGCCGCGCGAGGCGGACATCGCCGAGCCGTTGGTAGTCCGGCGCACCGGGGAGGGCGCTACGGCACCGACCGCCGAGCACCTGTTGATCGTCGCCGAGCCGTTCGGTCGAGCCACGGTGGTGCTGGCCCACACGGGATCGGCGACGCTCGCCGACAACGTCGAGGTGGTCGTCGGCGACGGCGCCTCCCTCACGTTGGTCAGCGTGCAGGAGTGGGACGACGCTGCGGTGCACTTATCCCGCCAACACGTGCGCATCGGGCGCGATGCCACGTGCAAGCACATCGTCGTATCCCTCGGCGGTGGGATCGTACGGGTCGACGCGACCGCGACGTACGACGGGCCGGGCGGGCACTACGAGGGGCTGGGGGTCTACTTCGCTGACGACCGCCAGCACCTGGAGCACCGCCTGTTCGTCGACCATGAGGCGCCGCGGTGTAGTTCTCACGTCGTCTACAAGGGCGCGTTGCAGGGCGAGAGCGCTCACACCGTGTGGGTTGGCGACGTGCTGATCCGGGCGGGCGCCGAGGGCACCGACACGTACGAGCTCAACCGCAACCTCGTGCTCACCGAGGGCGCGCGCGCCGACTCGGTGCCGAACTTGGAGATCGAGACAGGCGAGATCGTGGGCGCCGGCCACGCCAGCGCGACCGGCCGCTTCGATGACGAGCAGCTGTTCTACCTGATGTCTCGAGGGATCCCTCAGGACGAGGCCCGCCGGCTGGTGGTGCGCGCGTTCTTTGCGGAGATCATCGAGCGGATCGGCGTGCCGGACGTGTCCGATCACCTCATGACCGCCATCGACGACGAGCTCGCGGTGTCGCTCGGGTCCGCCCCGCCGGTCCTCGCGAGCAACGCGCTAGACGAGACGTCGGCGCGGACGAAGGAGGATTGAGCGTGAGCTTCACGCACATCTGCACCACGAAGGATTTGCCGGGTGACAAGCAGATCAAGGGCTTCAAGGTCGCGGGCACGAAGGTCGCCCTGGTCCGCGACGCTGACGGGGAGCTGCACGCCGTGGAGGACGAGTGCACCCACGCCAACGTGAAGCTCTCCGACGGACGGGTCGTCGGAAACCGAGTCGGCTGCTGGCTGCACGGTGCGACGTTCGATCTCGTCACCGGCGAGCCCAAGGCCCCGCCCGCGACCGAGGCCATCTACGTCTACCCGCTGCGCATCGACGGCGACGACGTGCTGGTCGACGTCTCGAGTCCCGCCAACGCCGCACAATGTGCCGAGCGCGACTGCGGCTGACGCCGCCCCCGGGAATCGCGCCACGCGACACGACGAACGCCACGAAACTCTCGCGCCACCACCAGTCTGAGGAGAACCCAGTTGTCCAGCCTCGAAGTCCGTGACCTGCACGTGAGTGTCGAGACCGAGAATGGCCCGAAAGAGATCCTCCGCGGGGTCACTCTCACCGTCAACTCCGGCGAGGCCCACGCGATCATGGGCCCCAACGGATCCGGCAAGTCGACCCTCGCGTACAGCATTGCGGGCCATCCCAAGTACACGGTGACCTCCGGCAGCGTCACCCTCGACGGCACGGACGTCCTGGCCATGAGCGTCGACGAACGCGCCCGTGCCGGTCTGTTTCTGGCGATGCAGTACCCCACCGAGGTGCCAGGCGTGTCGGTCACCAATTTCCTGCGCACGGCCAAGACGGCCGTCGACGGTCAGGCCCCCAAGCTGCGCACCTGGGTCAAAGACATCAAGAAGGCCATGGCCGACCTCAAGATGGACCCCTCGTTCGCCGAGCGGGATGTCAACGCCGGCTTCTCGGGCGGGGAGAAGAAGCGGCACGAGATCTTGCAGATGGAACTGCTCAAGCCCAAGATCGCGGTGCTCGACGAGACCGACTCGGGCCTCGATGTCGACGCGCTGCGCGTCGTCTCCGAAGGCGTGAATCGCGCCAAAGAGACGAACAACCTCGGGATTCTGCTCATCACCCATTACACGCGGATCTTGCGGTACATCAAGCCGGACTTCGTGCACGTCTTCATCGACGGGCGTTTCGTGGAGGAGGGTGGCCCCGAGTTGGCGGATGAGCTGGAGGAGAACGGCTACGACCGGTTCTTGGCGGCGAAGCTGTGATGTCCGCGGCCGTCAGGGACACGCCGGTAGCCGTCGACCCGCCTCGGGCCGCCGACGCCCGTCCGTTCAGCGAGGAAGAGCTGCGGCGGATCCGTGCGGACTTCCCGATCCTTGGGCGGACGCTACGGTTCGATGCGCCGTTGACTTACCTGGACTCCGGCGCCACATCGCAGAAGCCGCGGCAGGTCCTCGACGCTGAACGACACTTCTACGAGACGCTGAACTCGGCCGTCCACCGGGGGGCGCACCAACTCTCTGAGAGCGGTACGGACCTCTACGAGGCGGCCAGGGAGCGCATCGGCGCCTTCATCGGAGCCCCGGCGCGGGAAGTCATCTTCACCAAGAGCGCCACCGAGTCCCTCAACCTGATCACCTACGTCCTGAGCAACGCGCAGGCTCCAGGCGCGCTGGACGCGGTGGCCGCCACCGACCTGGAACTCGCCCGCCGGTTGCGGATCCGGCCCGGGGACGAAGTATGCGTCACGGAGATGGAACACCACGCCAACCTGGTGCCGTGGCAGGAGTTCTGCCAACGCACGGGGGCCACGCTCCGGTGGCTGCCCGTCACGCAGGAGGGCCGGCTCGATCTGACCGATATCGACCGGATCGTGACGGGGCGCACGAAGGTGCTGGCCTTCACGCACGTGTCCAACGTCTTGGGCTCCATTACTCCTGTGCAGCTGCTCGTGGCGCGCGCCCGAGACGTCGGCGCGCTGACGGTGCTTGACGCCTGCCAGTCCGTGCCGCATCTCCCGATCGACGTGACCGAGCTGGGGGTGGACTTCCTCGCCTTCTCCGGGCACAAGATGCTCGGCCCGCTCGGGCTCGGGGTGCTGTGGGGGCGCTATGACCTGCTCGAGGCCCTGCCGCCGTTCCTCACCGGCGGGTCGATGATCAAGGTCGTGCGCATGGAGGGTTCCACCTACCTGGAGCCGCCGGCCAAGTACGAGCCCGGGGTGCCAGCCGCGCCGCAGGTCATCGGGCTGGCCGCGGCCTGCGATTATCTGGCCGACCTCGGCATGGACCGGGTCGAGGCGCACGTGCGCGCCCTTGGGGACCGGCTCATCGAAGGCCTCGAACAGCGTCCGTGGGTCCGCGTGCTCGGCCCCGGCCGCGCGGCCGACCATTCCGGCGCGGTCGCCTTCGTCGTCGAGGGTGTGCACCCACACGACGTGGGCCAGGTACTGGACGACGCGGGGGTCGAGGTGCGTGTCGGTCACCACTGCGCCGCGCCGTTGCACCGCGCCTTGCGGCTCACCGCCTCGACGCGCGCCAGCTTCGGCCCATACAACACGGCCGGTGAGGTCGATACGCTGCTGCGGGCGCTCGACACCGTGCCCGCCACGTTCCATCTGGAGGTGTGATGGATCTCTACCAGGAGCTCATCCTGGACCACAGCAAGCGCCCGCAGCACGCCGGTTTGCGGGAGCCGTACGAGGCGGAGGTGCATCACGTCAACACCACCTGCGGTGACGAGGTGACGCTGCGCGTGCACCTGGACGACTTCGCGTTGGGGCCGCAGGCCGTGCTGGCCGATGTCAGCTACGACGCGATCGGATGCTCCATCTCGATGGCTTCAGCCTCGATCCTCGCTCAAGAATGCCGAGGCCACAGCCTGGCTGAGACGATGGATACCTACGCCGCGATGAAGGCGATGCTGACCTCTCGCGGCCAGGATTCGGGCGACGAAGAAGTCATCGGTGATGGGGTGGCTCTCGCGGGAGTGGCTCAGTACCCGGCTCGCGTGAAGTGCGCTCTGCTGCCGTGGGCCGCCCTGACCGACGCGCTGGCCCGCGCGGGCGCTGACCTGTCCACTGTGCCTGCGGAGGAGACGCGATGATCGAGGAGACAACTGCCCCCGGAACGACCCCCGTCAACGTGGCTGACGTCGAGGAGGCTCTGCGCGACGTCGTGGACCCCGAATTGGGGATCAACGTGGTCGACCTGGGACTGATCTACGGGGTACACCTGGACGACGGCCACGCCGTGATCGACATGACGCTCACGTCTGCGGCGTGTCCGCTCACGGACGTGATCGAGGATCAGATTGCGGACGTGCTGATGGGCCTCGTGGGCAGCCACACGATCAACTGGGTGTGGATGCCGCCGTGGGGACCGGACAAGATCACCGACGACGGCCGTGAGCAGCTGCGTGCCATCGGGTTCAACGTCTGACGGGCGGGCGGGTCGGCGGAACTCATCGATCCGGGACCTTGCCGATCACCACGCCGTGCCCTGGGATGTTTGCGCACCGAACGCTTCCGCACGATGAGGGAGGATTCCCGCATGAAGCCGAAGCCGAAAGACACCGCGTCGTGAGCCGCCACCCGACGATCGTGTTGCTGCCCGATGCTGCCCGCGTCGTCACAGCGATGGTTGGCGCGGTGCGGCCCGAGCGATGGGCGGATCCCTCGCCGTGCGCGGGCTGGACCGTCCGCGATGTGCTGAATCACCTGGCCTGCGAACACTTGTGGTCCCCTGATCTGCTGCGAGGTCAGACTCTGGAGGAGGTCGGCGATCGTTTCGACGGTGACCTGCTCGGCGACGACCCCGTTGGGTCGTGGCGGCGGGCGGTGAGCGCCTCGATGATCGCCTGGGCGCAGGCCGACCCTGCCGCCTCAGTCCACACAAGCGCGGGCTCCATGACCGTCGAGGAGTACGCCCACCAGATGCTTCTCGACCTGACGGTCCACGGATGGGACATCGGCCGCGGCGCCGGGCTGCCCTACCTGCCCGTACCCTCGGCGGTCGACGACGGTCTCAAGTACGAAGCGCCGCGTATCCGTGCGCACGCGACCGCAGGGATCTTCGCGTCACCGGTGGCCTACGAGGGCCCCGACCCGTTCGGGTGCCTCTTGGGCCTCCTCGGACGAGACCCACGATGGCGGGCCTAGGCTGGCGCTATGCACCTGGCCACCACTGACGCCGCCAACGACCTGCTCGAGCGTGATCCGCTTGCTCTCCTGCTCGGCATGATGCTCGACCAGCAGGTGACGATGGAAAAGGCGTTCACGTCACCAGCCGAGCTCGCCGCGAGGATGGGTGTCGATAGCCTCGACGCGGCCTCGATCGCGTCGGCCGAGCCCGGGCAGATGGAGGCCTGGTTCCGCACCCAGCCGGCGCTGCACCGCTACCCGGCGGCGATGGCGCAGCGGGCTCAGGCTCTGTGCGGGCTGCTCGTCGAGAAGTACCAGGGGGACGCGGCTGCCGTGTGGAGCACTGACGACGCAACTCAGCTGCTTCGGCGTCTGCAGGAGCTACCTGGCTTCGGCGAGCAGAAGGCGCGCATCTTCGTCGCGCTCCTCGGCAAACAACGGGGCATCGCGCCACCCGGCTGGGAGAAGGCAGCAGGGGATTATGGACAACCGGGGTTTCGGTCCGTCGCGGACATCGTCGACGCCGACTCGCTGGCGAGGGTCCGAGCTCATAAGCAGGAGATGAAGGCCGCCGCGAAGGCCGCCGTCAAGAACGCGACAGGCTGAGCCGTGCCCGCCGGCCCGCCCGAGCCCAAACCCGAACCTGGTCGCGGCTGCCTGCTCGACGTAGGAGCCGACCAGGCGTCCGGCGACGACACGGCGTCCTATCAGACCCAGGTGCACGTGCACCTGACCAACATCGTGGCCAACCTCCGCGCTGTGCGCGAGCGCGTCGGTCCCGACCGTAAGATCCTGTTCGCGGTCAAGGCTGACGCCTACGGGCACGGGGCCGTCGACGTCGCGCGGGCGGCGGTTGCGGCAGGAGCCGCCGACTGGCTCGGTGTCGCCACCGTCCCCGAGGGACTGGAGCTGCGCCGGGCGGGGATCGACGCGCCGATCCTCAAGCTATCGGCGACGTTCCGCCCGGACGTGGGCGCGGAGATGGCCATCGCAGCCGGCGCTGACATTTCGCTCGTGGTGTGCGACCGCGACGGGGTCGAGGCGCTGCAGCGGGTGTGCGCAGAGCGCGGACTGGTCGCGGGAGTGCACCTCAAAGTCGACACCGGGATGGGGCGGATCGGTTGCCCGACCTCGGAGGCTCCGGCGCTCGCGGGCGTCATCGAGCGCGACTGCCCAGCGCTATCGCTCGACGGGCTCATGACGCATCTTCCGGTCAGTGACGTCCCGGACCAGGATGACTTCACCGCGGCCCAGATCGCCCGCTTTGTGGCGTGCCGCTCCCATGTCGAGCAGGCCGTCGGGCGCTCGGTCCCCGCGCACTGCGCGAACTCGGCAGGCATCTTGGGCCACCCGGACTCGTGGCTGGACATGGTGCGCCCCGGGATCATGGCATACGGAAGCTATCCCGACCCGAGCACGCCGCGCACCGTTGAGCTTCTCCCGGGTTTGTCATGGGTCACGCGCGTGTCGTTCGTGAAAAAGGTGGCGGCGGGCACGTCGGTGAGTTACGGACGCACCTGGGTCGCGCCCCGTGAGACGGTGATCGCGACGCTGCCCGTCGGGTACGGCGACGGCTACGACCGGCGCTTGTCGAACTCGGGCCATGTGCTGCTCGGCGGTCGGAGAGTTCCGATCGTCGGGCGCGTCTGCATGGATCAGCTCATGGTCGACGCCGGGACCGCCGCGTCGGTGGCCGTGGGGGACCGGGTGGTGTTGCTCGGCAGGGACGGCACGGAGGAGATCTCGGCCGAGGACATGGCGATCGAGCTAGGGACTATCCCGTACGAAGTGACCTGTCGGATCTCCCACCGGGTGCCCCGCATCCACGCACTCAGCTGAGCCATCCCCGCGCCTGGCCGCGACACGCGCTCCGCGACGAGACCACCCGCCCGGTGCGTCACACCGCAACCACAGGAAGGCTCGCTATCGCCGGGCCTAGAAGCGATGCGACCGGTTTCACAAAGAGCCGCCGCCGGCGCCCTCCCGGGTCCGGGTCCGATAGCGCTTCTACCTGGAGAAATGCCTCAATCCGTGGACCGGGTGGACCGTGCTGCGGAGTCGCTCCCGCACGCACGAGGCGAGACCCACAATGGACATTCGTCCAACACGTTCGTAGGCTCATTACCACGACCGCGTCCCCGTGGGGTGGATGCGGACTCGGTAAAGCAAGGGGGAATCAGTGTGACCAGCACGGTAGAGCAGGGGAATAGAGGTACCGCCGACGGGGCCCATCAGGGGCCGGGGCGCCGATCAACGGCCGCCCCGGCCGGCCCGAAGCTCCCGGCCCGAAGCTCACGACAGATCACATGTCCATGGCGAAACCTTCGTCCGACGATCACGCGACGGCGGTATCGGTATTGCCGCCCGTTGATCATGCGCGGGCTGGCGGGGGCCTGAGTCCGGTCGGGGGGTCGGGGGTCCGTCCGCCGTTGCAGGTGCGGATGCATCACTACTTCGAGGCGACGTGTGACCGTCGCCCGGACGCGGAGGCGCTCGTCTGGGAGGGTGGGCGCGCCACGTACGCGGAGCTCGATCAGGCCGCGAACCGGCTCGCGCACCACCTGCTGGCGCACTATGTGGCGCCGGGAGCCCGGATCGGAATCTTGGTCCCGCGCTCATACGACATGTATGTGACGCTGCTTGGCGTGCAGAAGGCGGGCGCGGCGTTCGTGCCGATCGATCCTTCTTCACCGGCCGACCGGGTGGAGTACTTCGCTGAGGATTCCGGTCTCGACCTGCTGGTCACGACGTCGGAGTTCGCCGACGTGGTCGACGACGTCCAGGCCGCCACGCTGCTGCTGGACCGCACCCGCGATCAGGTTGCGGCCTCGCCCGCGGGGCGCCCCGAGCTGCCGCTGGACGGCGATCCCACCGCCTACATCATCTACACCTCCGGCTCGAGCGGGCGCCCCAAGGGCGTCGACATCGGCCAGGCGAGCATCTGCAACTTCCTGCACGTCATCACGGAGATGTACGACGTGCGTCCCGCGGACCGCGTCTACCAGGGCATGACGATCTCGTTCGACTTCGCGATCGAGGAGGTCTGGCCGACCTGGGCCGTCGGCGCCACGCTCGTCGCCGGCCCGACGGACGGCCGTCGCGTCGGCGCGGGGCTCACATCGTTCCTGGAAGACCACGCGATCACCCTGCTCTGCTGTGTGCCGACGGTGCTCTCGACCGTGGAACACACGATCCCCTCGATCCGCGGTTTGATGGTTGGCGGCGAGGCCTGCCCGTCGGAGCTCGTCGAGCGCTGGGCGCCAGGTCGACGGATGCTGAACACGTACGGTCCCACCGAGGCGACCGTGACCTGCACGGTCGGCATCCTCGAGCCGGGCCGACCGGTCACGATCGGGATCCCTGTGCCGACCTACACCGCGGTCATCCTCGACGAGCATCGTCAGCCGGTGGCCGACGGGGAGGACGGCGAGCTGTGCATCGGCGGGATCGGGGTGGCCAACGGCTACCTCAACCGTCCGGATCTCACCGCGGACCGGTTCATCGCCCACCCGAGCGACCCGTCGCAGGGGCGTATCTACCGAACCGGGGACCTGGCGCGCGTCCAGGAGGACGGCGAGATCGTGTACCTCGGTCGCGCGGACGCTGAGGTGAAGATTCGCGGGCACCGCGTCGACCTCGGCGAGATCGAAAGCCTGATGATGCGCGAGACGGACGTGCACACCGCGGCCATCAAGCATCTGACCTCCCCGGATACCGGCGACGAGCTGGCCGGGTACCTGGTGCCGAACGCCGGCGTCGACCGCTTCGAGCCGACCCGGCTGACCCGTCTGCACGACCAACTCCGGGACATGCTCCCGCCCTACATGGTCCCGTCCTACCTGCAGTGGGTCGACGAGCTGCCCATGCTGCCGAGCGGCAAGGTCGATCGCAAGACGCTTCCCGACCCGAGCACCGCGCGGCTGATCGGCGGCTCCGGGGAGGTCGTCGCGCCCGAGACGCCCATGGAGACGTGGGTCCGTGGGGTGTGGGCTGCGATCTTCAAGCTCGAAGAGGACCAGATGTCGGTGGACGCCGACTTCTTCGCCGATTTGGGTGGCCACTCGCTGTCGGCTGCGACCGTCACCTCACGGCTGCGTCAGGACCCTCGCGGCGCGCCGATGTCCGTGCTCGACCTCTACGCTCATCCCACGGTGCGGGCGCTGGCCCAGCATCTTGACGTGCGCGCGCTGAGCGCGGCCCGTGCCGCAGCGGCCGGACCGGCCGCCCCGATCCGCGAGCGGGCGCTGCGTGCCCCGGGCTGGCGGATCGCGGCGTTCGCCGCCGCCCAGCTCCTGGCCATCTTCATCATCATTGCCCTCACCACCTCCCCGATCGCGCTCATCTACGCGTGGCACGACGGCGTGCCCTCCATGGTGATGCTGCAACAGATCATTCTCGCGTTCCCGATCGCCTACCTGGCCGAACGCTGGCTGCTGCCCCTCGTCGTGGCCCGGGTGTTCGCATGGCGACTGACCCCGGGGGAGTACCCCCTCTACGGGGGGACGCACTTTCGCGTCTGGCTCGTCGGCAAGTCGATGGCGCTCTCGCCGATGGCCAATCTGGCCGGCTCGGCGTACGCGGCGCCTTACCTTCGTCTGGCGGGAGCACGCATCGGTCGCGCGTGCCACATCGGCACCGAGCTGATCACGCTACCCGGCATGGTGCGCATGGACGACAACGCGACGGTCGGCTACGCCACGCATCTGCAGGGCTACGAAATCGAGGCGGGACGCCTGGCGATCGGTCGGGTCCATCTCGGCGACACCGCGACGGTCGGCGCCAACTGCGTGCTCGTGGGCCCGTGTGAGGTCGGCGAGCGGGCGGTCCTGCGAGAGCAGTCCTCGCTCTTGCCGGGCCAGACCATCCCCGCGCGAGAGGTCTGGCGCGGCTCTCCCGTCAGACCCCTCCCGGCCGTGGACGATCCGATCATCGAGATCATGGCGGAGTGCGACGACGCGCCCGTCGAATGGTCCTCGCTGCTGAAGAGTCGCTTCGCCTGGGGTCTGGTCGCCCTCGAGTTCGCACCGCTCGCGGCGATGCTGCCGGTGGTCATTCTCGTGTGGTGGATCATGCTGTCGTTCAACTCCGGTGCAGCGCTGATCGCGACCCTCTTCACGGGGCCCTTGTTCGTCGGCGCGTCCTGCCTGATCATCCTGGCGCTGCGCCGCTTCGGGCTGCCAAGCACGCCCGTCGGAATCCACCACCTGCGCTCACATTTGGGCGTGGAGAAGTGGTTCGCCGACAAGCTGCTCTCGCTCAGCCTCCTGCTGACGAACACGATCTACTCGACGCTGTACACCGCCCCGTGGCTGCGTCGACTGGGCGCGAACATCGGACCACGCGCCGAAGTCTCCACGATCGCCAACATCGATCCGGACCTGCTGACGATCGGCGAGGAGTCGTTCGTGGCCGACATGGCCAGCGTCGGCAGCGCGACCTACTGCAACAGCCACGTGGCCTTCCGTCCCACGACCATCGGACGGCGCGCCTTCGTCGGCAACGCCGCCTTCGTGCCGTCGGGTACCCATATGGGCGACAACTCGCTGCTCGGGGTCGGGTCGGTCCCGCCACCCTCAGGAGTTCCCTCGGGCACGTCCTGGCTCGGCAGCCCGTCCATCTACCTACCCCGCCGCGAGGTGTTCGATCAGTACAGCGAGGCGGAGACCTTCGTCCCGAGCGGCGGCCAGTTGGCGGCGCGGTACGCCATCGAGGCGCTGCGGATCGTGCTTCCTTCCTCGATTTTGGCCGTCTCCCTGTTCGTCACCTTGAACGCGGCGTCCACGCTCGCCGAGTCGGGCGCGAGCGCGTGGCAGATGGTGCTCGCGGTGCCGGCTCTCGCGCTCGCCTTCAGCCTCGCCGTGGTGCTCGTGGTCGCGGGACTGAAGTGGGCGGTCGTGGGACGGTACGCGTCACGCGTCGAACCTCTGTGGAGTTCGTTCGTGCGCCGCACCGAATTCGTCAGCGGCGTGTACGAGGCGTCCGCGGTGCCCGCGCTGCTGATGTTCTTGTCGGGCACACCGCTGCTCGGGCCGCTGCTTCGCCTGTACGGGGTGCACGTGGGCCGCCGTAGCCTGCTGGACACGACGTACATCACCGAATTCGACCTGGTCCACCTCGGAGACGACGTGTCGATCGGCGCGGCCGTCTCGCTGCAGACGCACCTGTTCGAAGACCGCGTCATGAAGATGAATCACGTCCGGATCGGTGATCGCACGAGCCTCGGCACGCGCGCCGTGGTCCTCTACTCGACCGAGGTCGGCGACGACGTCGTCCTGGCTCCCCTCTCCCTTGTCATGAAAGGCGAATCCCTCCCGGCCGGCACGGCCTGGACGGGCATCCCCGCGCAACTGTCCCAACCAGCAGGAGACCGCCTGTGACCAGCACCCTCGCCCCACCCCTGCGCCATCACGGCGTCGAGACCGAGTACCTGTCACCGCCGGAGGCTTCCGGCGCGCCGCACGGCGGGCCCATCGTCACCATGGACGAGGCCGCGGTCTTCCCGCACCAGTGCGACCCGAAGACCCTGCGGCAGCCGCGGGGGCTGTCCCCGCGCGGGATGCGCTCCCGTGTGCGGTTGTTGGGTCTGGACGTGGCGCGGGGTCTCGCGCTCATCGGCATGATCGCGGTGCACACGTTCTCCGAGACCAACGACGCCGGGGACATGTCGCTCGCGTGGGTCCTTGCCAGCGGCAAGGCCTCCGCTCTGTTCGCGGTGCTCGCCGGCGTCGGGCTGGCGTTCATGACCGGCCGGACCCGGGCGCCACGCGGTCTCCAGGCGCTGAAGGCCGCCACGATCCCTGTGGTCCGAGGCGCGCTGATCGTCCTCGTCGGTCTTGCCCTCGGGGGCATCGTCGATGTGGGGAATGCTGCGGTGGTGCTCGCTTACCTCGGCGTCATGTTCGTCATGGCTGCCCTGGTCGTGCCGCTGGGCACCCGATCCCTTCTCGTGGTGGCCTTCGCGTGGGCGTTCGCCGGCCCGGTCCTGAGCCACCTGCTCCGTCAGGATGTGCCGACCCAGGCGCCGGTCAATCTCGGACTCGGTTCGCTGTCGGACCCCGTGGGCACGCTGCAGGTGTTGGTCCTGACGGGTGTCTTTCCCGCCCTCACCTGGTTCGCCTACATCTGCCTCGGTATGGCGCTCGGCCGTGCCGACCTGGCCTCGCGTCTGGTCATCGCGAAGATGCTGGCCGGCGGCGTGCTCCTGACCCTGATGACGTCCGTCGCCTCGTCGATCCTCGTGGACGGCTTCGGGCTTCGCGAGCGCCTCGCCGACAGCGTGAACGGGTCCATGACGTTGGAGACCTTCACGGGTTACCTCGTCTTCGGGGACTCCGGTAGCTTGCCGGCCACGTCGTGGTGGTGGCTCGGGGTGCTCTCGCCGCACTCCGGGACCCCCCTGGATCTGCTCTTCACGATGGGCACCTCACTCGCCGTCATCGGCGCGTGCCTCGCCCTCGCCCAGGTGTTCGGGCACCGGTTCCTGTTGCTCGCGGTGCCGGGCGGCATGACCCTGACCCTGTACTCGCTGCACTTGTTGCTGCTCGGCCCTCTGCGTGGGTTCTCCGACGGCCTGCACTTCGCGGTTCAGCTGACGCTGCTGGTGACCTTCGCGCTGATCTGGGGCGAATACTTCCGGCGCGGCCCGATGGAACGCGTGCTCACCACCTTGACGAGGATGCTCACTCCGCAGCGGCCGTCCGCGGGGACGCCCCAGCCGGGCCAAGGAACGCCCGGCGCCATCGCGGCGACGGACGACGCCCAGCCCCGATCAGAAACGAGTCCAGTATGATGTCGTGGCCTGCGCGTCTCCTCTCCCGCGTCGAACGGAGCGGGGATGCCGGTCCGGTCGACGCGGTCGTCTATCGAGGCCCCGCAACGATCCCCGGGTGTCCCGAGGCGGCGGCGGACGCCGTCAAGGCAGCCGGCCTGAGCGTGGCCTTTATCGGCCCACGGGAGAAGCGTCAGTTGGACGAGCAGGGGCTGGCCGGTTGCCGCCTCTACGTACAACCCGGCGGCGGGGACCTGGACGAGGCTTGGCCGCACATGAAACCCGCCAAGCGTCTGCTACGGGACTTCGTCAATGGCGGCGGCCGCTACCTGGGGTTCTGTCTCGGCGCCTACCTCGCCGGCACAGGCCCTGGCTTCAAGCTCTTGCCGGGGGACACCGACCAGTACACCACCAGCAAGAAGGCCAGCGTTCGCCACGACCGCGACGCGATCGTCACGGTGGCGTGGGGCAACGAGAAGCGAGAGTTGTACTTCCAGGATGGACCCGTGATCTTGCTCTCGGACGACGCGGACGCTGAGGTCGTGGCCCGCTACGACAACGGACTACCGGCCGCAGCAGTGTGCAAGGTCGGCGCCGGCGTGGTGGGCGTCGTCGGGCCTCACCCCGAGGCGACCGACGACTGGTTCACCGACGTGGGTCTGGACTGCCCGTCGCGAGGCGGCCTCGATCTGGCCGTGGATTTGGTTCGCCGGACCGTGACGGCGTGACACGACGGACACTTCGCCGCACCGCCGCCGCGCTCGTATGCGCCGCCCTGAGCATCGGCGCCGCCGCATGCAGCAGCCCCGACTCGCCACCGACGGTTCCTCAGGATGCGTGGCCTGATCCCCCGAAGGACCGGCCCGTCGTAGATCTCGCGTTCTCAGTCGGCGATGACTTGTCGTCGGCGTCCGGCACCGAGACGGTGGCTTTCACCCCGAACCGCGAGATCTGTGAGCTCGTGTTCCGGGCGTGGCCGAACAAGCCGGCCACGGCACGCACCGGAAACTCGCTGACGGTGCGCACGGTCACCGTCGACGGCGCTTCGCTGCCGCTCAGTGTCTCGGCCGGGGGCGCGCCGTCGGGCGCCCCGGGCACGCTCGTGACGGCGGCCCTGCCCTCCTGCAGCCCCGGCGGTCAAACGGTTACTGCCTCACTCACCTTCGATCTGCGCCTCGGCGCTCGTACGGACGAGAGGATCGGCTACTCTCCGCGTACCGATGTGGCCTGGTTGGGCTCCGCCTACCCGATGCTCGCCTGGACGCGCAACGCCGGTTGGGTTCGCGACGACGGCGTCGATGTGGTCGGCGACGTCGCGACGAGCGAGGCCTTCCAGCTGCGCTCGCTGGAAGTCGAGGCGTCCTCCTCCTACAACGTCGCAGGTATGGGCGTGCCGGACGAGCCACGGCCGGCCGCCGAAGCGGGCAAGACCGTACACCGTTTCAGCGCCGACGTCGTCCGGGACGTCACGGTGTCGGTTGGCGAGATCGATCTGACCACGACGCAGGCCGGAGACACCGCCATCACGGTCGCCCTGCCGCGTCAGGGGCGCGTCAAGGCGGACGCACAGGAGTGGACGGAGGCCAGCCGAAGCGCGCTGGACGCCCTGTCACGGCTGCTCGGACCGGTCCCCGCCGACCACATCTGGCTCAGCGTGCTGCCCCACGTCAGCGAAGGCGTGGAGTTCGGGCAGGCGGTGCAGTTCGCCGACGTGAACCCCGCCAAGGATCAGTGGCTGGTCGCCCACGAGCTGGCTCACATGTGGTTCTACGGGCTGGTGGGCAACGATCAGGCCCTCTCGCCGTGGCTGGACGAATCGTTCGCCACGTACGCGCAGGAGGTGGTCGCGCCCGCGGGCCTGACCACGGGACGTCGCCACGTCGTCGACGGCGCGGTGGGGGAGCCGATGTCGGCGTGGGCGCAGCGCCCACGCCCCGATTCCGCGTACGTGGATACCGTGTACGGCGCCGGTGGACAGGCACTCCTGGACGCGCGGAAGGCTGCAGGGACGGAGAGCTTTGACGCGGCGATCCACGAGTACCTGAGACGGCATGCCTGGGGCATCGCCACACCTGAGGATGTCGCTGACGCTCTCGCGGATCTTCCGGCCGCACGCGACGTCTTGCGCACGGCCGGAGCCATCCGGTAACGATCGGGGAGTCAGCTACACAGACACCGGACGGTGCCGAGGGGGTCTGGGATCCGGGCGACGTCGTGTTGCTGTCCTTGAAGGTCACGTCGCCCTCGAAGGTGGAGATCAGCCACGTGACCCGCGGGTCGCGCACGATGCTCGCACTGCTCGTCGCGCCCGGCGTCGGCGGCTGCGCCACGCTGGGCGTGGCGGCTGCGACCTTGGCGAGCTCGTCGGCAGGGACGATGGTCAGCACCAGCTGCTTGCCCAGATCGACCGCGTAAGGCGAGCGACCGTTCAGCAGTTCCAGACGGGCGTTCTGACGGAACGACACCACCAGCGGGATGATCCCGTCGCTGCGCGCCGCCCCCAGCCCGACCGTTCCCTCGGTGATCGACTCCCCGGTGATGGGCGACGAGCCGCCGTCCGGCATCCGTAGCGTCGGAGCCTGCAGATCGTAAAATCGCAGGATTCGCACCAGGTTGGCCTGGTCGGAGTCGCCCGCGAGAGCGGCGGTGACACTCTCCTGCCAGGGCAGCACCGTGGCCGGGGCGAGATGCTCGGTGATCCCGTCAGAGAGGGCCTGCGCCGTCGGCGCCGGAGCCCCGGGATCCACTAAGCCTGCGAGCAACCACTGGTCCATGGAAAACCGCGTGAGCTCCTCATATGCCTGTTTCGCGCGGTCACCGTAGCGCTGTCGCGCCGCCTCCGAGACGAGCGGCACCTCGATATACCGCTGCGGCACGGCATCGCTCGTCGACAGCGGGGCGCCACACCCCGCGAGCGCGATCACCGCCAGCAACACCACGCCCAGCATTCCCCGTGACACCCGTGCTGATAGGCGCGTGCGTCGTCCCTTGAACCCCATCGTGCTTCATCGCCCCCTGAGCAGATCTTCTCCATCACCAGACCTTCGAAGGGCGCGCCATTCCCTCCCGAACGCACCCAGCAAAAAAACTGGACGAGTGTCCATCATGCCTCACCGCCTTGGGGTAGGCGCACCACGGCCGATAGGTCGGCGTATCGCCACGACCTCAGGAGCCACCTATGACGACACGGAAGTCCCTTCGGCGTGCTGGTACGGCATTCGCCGTCCTCGCGCTGACCTTGCCCGCCGGCGCCACCCTCGCTTCGGCGCACCCGAGCCCGCCCCAATCCTCGTCCACGTCCAGCAGCGCATGGCACGGATGGCACGGATGGTACGAATGGCACGGAGACGACCGCGGTCGCGAACGTCGCACCCCCTGGTGGAAGAAGACGCCGTCTCGGCCCAGCGCGCCTTCCTCGACGAGCCCCACCACGACACCGACACCGCGCCCGACCAGCCCCACCACGACACCGACACCGCGCCCCACGAGCCCCACCACGACATCGACGCCGCGCCCAACCACCCCCACGACGACACCGACACAACCGCCGGTCACCGCCGTGAAAGACCGGATGTCCGCGTCCTATACCGATCCCGCCGGCACCAGCTCGACCTACCATTTATTCACGTCTAAGGTAGCACGCTCAGCCCCGGTGGGCCTGGTGGTCTACCTCGACGGCGACGGCATGTACGGCCACCGCAACCCGAACTCCACCTGGGCCCTCGGGGGCACCAACGGTGTCGTCGCGCAGGCCGGAAGTCGCGGTTACGCCACGGTGTCCATCGCGACGCCGGGCCGAGATGGCACGTTCTGGAGCAACGGCAGGGCCAACGCTGCCTACGTAGCGTCACTGGTCACATCGATCCGGGCCGAGCTCGGTGTGCAACCCACCTGGCTTGTGGGCTACTCAGGTGGTTCACAGCTCATCACCCAGTACCTACTCCCGGCGCACAGCACTGTCTTCGCCGCCGGAGGCGGCGCGGTCATCACCGGCGGGGGCGGCGTCCCCTCGTCCTCGCCCACCATCGACCCGGCCCTCAAGGGCACCTTCCCGATGCACTGGTACACCGGCCAGCTCGACGACGGCCGAAACACTTCGGACGGCTACGACGCGCTGTCGGACGCCACCCGCGGACAGAGCTGGTACGCCTCACGAGGCTTCGCGGCGACCCGCGAAGCGCCGGCCGGACTGGATCACAATGACCTCGGCACTCGGTTCGGCTCGGTCCTCGCCCAGCAGCTCGACCGGCATCCACTGCGCTGACGGTGGCGTCACCGTCGGATCTGCGCGGCCGGCTACAGCGTCCCGGCCCGCAGGGTGTTGCAGGAATTGATGTTCTGGCTGCTGTAGCCGTTCATGAACCAGCGCATCCGCTGCTCGGCCGTGCCGTGGGTGAAGTTCTCCGGGGAAACCCGGCCCCGCACCTTCTCCTGGATCGTGTCGTCACCGACGGCGCTGGCTGCCGACAAGGCGTCTGAGATGTCCTGCTGGGACACCGGCTGGAGCAGGGTGGTGCCGCTGGCGTCCTGGGTCGTGGACGCGTCCTTGACCCACATCCCCGCGAAACAGTCCGCCATCAGCTCGACGCGGACGCCGCCGCTCGCCGGTCCCTGGGGGTCCTTTTGCGCCTCATCGAGGACACCGAGCTGATCTTGGACGGCATGACCGTACTCGTGGGCGACCACGTACTCCTTCGCGAGGGGCCCGCCGCTGGAGCCGAATCGCCGCGCGAGCAGCTGGTAGAACGAGGCGTCGATGTAGATCTGCTGGTCCAGGGGGCAGTAGAACGGACCGACTTGATTGGAGGCTGTCCCGCAGGCGGACGGAGTCTGGCCGCTGTAGATGATGATTCTGGGGGCCTTCCACGCCGGATTTCCCTTGACTGAGGCCGGATAGGTCTTCGTCCAGTAGTCGTACAGGCTGTTCTCGGTCGCGATGATGCGGCACTTATCGTCGCTGTTGGCGTCCTTGCCGGTCTGGCATGCGCTGAAATCGGCGGTCCTGATCTGGCCGCCCCCGGCCATGCGCGAGTTGTTGAGCTGGTTCGCCGGATCCTGCTGGGGGGTGGATCCCTGATCCTGACCGCCGCCGCCCAGCAACATGTAGAGGATCAGCGCGATCACGCCGACGATTCCTCCGCCGCCACCGATGATCATGCCGCCGCCGCCGCCGCGGCCGCCACCACCGCCGATGCGCGAGGTGTCGAGCCGGGCGTCATCGTTGAACGTCATGGAGCCGTCCTCTCCTCGCGCCGAGGGTCGCAGGTCGCGACGCCGCTGGCCCGTAGAATAACGACCCGCATCCCGCAGCCGCACCACGGCGCGGATCCCGGGACGCTCCCGCTGCGGCCGATCCGTCGCGGGCGACGACGGAGACGATGGGGGACAGGGGTGTTCGCGTGATCGCGGCCAAGGAGATCGAGCTGCGTGCGGGGAGCCGCCTCCTGCTCCAGGACGCGACCTTCGGGATCGCGCCCGGGGACCGGATCGGTCTCGTCGGGCGCAACGGTGCCGGCAAGACGACCCTGACGAAGGTCCTGGCGGGGTGGATCCCGCCCGCGGCCGGGACCGTGACCCGAAGCGGCCAGGTCGGCTACCTGCCCCAGGATCCGCGCGACGGCGACCTGCACGTCCTGGCCCTGGAGCGCATCCTCTCAGCCCGCGGACTAGGCGAGATCATGCGGCGCATGCAGGAGGCCGAGGGCGCGATGGCGAGCGCCGATCGCGAGACGCACGAGAAGGCGATGACCCGATACCCGCGCTTGCAGGCGGAGTTCGAGACGGCGGGAGGGTACGCGGCGGAGTCGGAGGCCGCCGCCATCGCGGCGGCCCTCGGGCTGGAGGACCGGGTGCTCGGCCAGCAGCTGGTCACCCTATCGGGCGGGCAGCGCCGCCGCGTCGAGTTGGCCCGCATTCTCTTCTCCGGCGCGCAGACGCTGCTGTTGGACGAGCCGACCAACCATCTCGACGCTGACTCGATTGCGTGGCTTCGAGAGCACCTCAAGGCCCACCGGGGTGGGCTCATGGTGATCAGTCACGACGTGGCACTCCTCGACGAGGTCGTGACGAAGGTTTTCCATCTGGACGCCAACCGCGCCGAGATGGACCAGTACCACCTCGGGTGGAAGGCGTACCTGACCCAGCGGGAGACCGACGAGCGGCGCCGCAAGCGGGAGCGCGCCAACGCGCAGAAGAAGGCCGCCGCCCTCATGGCGCAGGCCGACAAGATGCGCGCGACGGCGACCAAAGCGGTGGCAGCTCAAAACATGGCCCGTCGCGCGCAACGCCTGCTCGCCGGCCTCGACGGGGAACGCGCGAACGACAAGGTGGCCAGAATCCGGTTCCCCGACCCAGCGCCCTGCGGGAAGACGCCGCTGCGGGCGAACGGCCTGTCTCGTAGCTACGGCTCCCTGGAGGTCTTCACCGACGTCGACCTGGCCGTCGACCGGGGGAGCAAGATCGTCGTCCTCGGCCTCAACGGGGCGGGCAAGACCACGCTGCTGCGGCTCCTCGCCGGCGTCGAGACGCCGGACACCGGGCAGGTCGAGCCCGGGCACGGGATGAAAATCGGCTATTACGCGCAGGAGCACGAGAACCTTGACGTCGAGCGCACGGTGCTGCAGAACATGAAGACCGCGGCGCCGGATCTGGGGGAGACGGAGGTGCGCAAGATCCTGGGCAGTTTCCTGTTCTCCGGCGACGATGCCGATAAGCCCGCCGCCGTGCTGTCCGGTGGGGAGAAGACCCGGCTTTCGTTGGCCACCCTCGTGGTGAGCAGCGCCAATATCCTGCTGCTCGATGAGCCCACCAACAACTTGGACCCCGCCTCGCGCGAGGAGATCCTGGCCGCGCTGCGGCACTTCACCGGAGCAGTCGTGCTGGTGAGCCACGACGACGGCGCGGTCGCCGCGCTGGAGCCTGAGCGGGTGCTGCTCTTGCCGGACGGCGTCGAGGACCTGTGGAGCGAGGACTACCTCGACCTGATCTCGTTGGCCTGACACGGCGGGCTTGACGCGGCGGGCTTGACGCGCCGGGCCAGACGCACCCGCGACGAGGCCCGTGACGCGCGGGCGGCGCGGGCTGTCGGCGCGGTCGCCTATCGTGTCTGGCGTGAGCACCGAATGGCGGCCCCATCCGCAGCTTCTCCTGCGCCGGGACGGTGACGTGCTGCACGTGATCCTCGACTCCCCCGACCGCCTCAACGCGCAGACGCCCAGCCTTTGGCGGGCTCTGGCCGGCGTCGCCACAGCCCTGTCCGAGGGCGCGGGGCCGGAGGCGGGTGCACGCTTCGCGGTGCTCCGCGGCGCCGGACGGGCGTTCTCTGCCGGGCTGGACCGCCGATTGCTCGCCCCCGGCGGAGCGCCTGGCGAGCCCGACCTGTTCGGCCTCGCCGCCACGGACCCGCAGGAAGCGGACCGGCTCATCGGCGGCTACCAGAAGGCGTTCACGGCTTGGCGTGACAGCCCCGCGATCGTGGTCGCCGCCGTGCAGGGACACGCGGTCGGCGCTGGCTTCCAACTCGCGCTCGGCGCCGATCTGCGGATCGTCGCGGACGACGTGCGATTCGTCATGGCCGAGCCGAGCCTCGGCCTGGTGCCGGACCTGGGGGGTACCGCCGCGCTGAGCGAACTGGTCGGTTACTCCCGGGCCCTGGAGATCTGCTGCACCGCCCGGGCCGTCGGCGCCGCCGAGGCCGTGAGCCTCGGTCTGGCATCCATCGCGGTCCCCGCAGGGGAGCTCGATGTCGCCGTGGAAGACCTGCTCGCCGCGCTCCGAGCGTCCCCCGCCGCCTCCATAGGCGCGACGAAGGCGCTGCTCGCCGGAGCCGGCCGCCGGACGCGCAACGAGCAACTGGCCGCCGAACGCGCCGCCCAGGTCGAGTGCCTTCGCGCCCTGGCCACCGGAAAGGGCGCCGACGCGTGAGCGCGTCGCCCCCGTGGCGCTCGATGAGCCTGATGACCCGGGACCGGCTCGACGGGAAGCGCCTGCAGCAGGGCACCGTCCGACGGGTGGCCGGGTACGCGCGCCCGTACCAGCGCTTGATCGTCCTGTACGTCGTCGTCGTCCTCCTCGACGCCGGCCTCGTCGTGGCCATCCCGCTCCTGCTGCGCAGCCTCATCGACGACGGAGTGCTCGTGGGTGACTCCGCCCACGTCGTCCGGATGGCGCTGCTGGCCGCGGCTGTGGCGGTCGCGGACTCCCTGCTGACGGTGGCTCAACGGTGGTGCTCGTCCTCGATCGGTGAGGGGCTGATCTTCGACCTGCGCACCCAGGTGTTCGACCACGTGCTCTCCCAGCCGGTGGCGTTCTTCACCCGCACCCAGACCGGCAGCCTCGTCAGCCGGGTCAACTCCGACGTGATCGGGGCCCAGCAAGCGTTTACCTCCACGCTGTCCGGAGTGGTCAGCAACGTCGTCTCCCTTGTCGCGATCGTCGGCGCCATGGCCGTGCTGTCGTGGCCCCTGACGCTGGCCTCGCTCGTGCTTTTCCCGGTCTTCTTGCTGCCCGCCCGCCGCATGGGGGCGCGTCTGTCCGCGCTGACTCGCGAACAAATGACCCTGAATGCCGACCTCGGCAACCGGATGACGGAGCGGTTCAACGTCGCGGGTGCTCTGCTCGTCAAGCTCTTCGGGCGGCCCGCCCAGGAGCACGACGAGTACGCGCAGGGAGCCGCGCGGGTTCGCGACATCGGCGTTCAGATCGCCTGGAACCGCGGAGTGTTCATGACCACGCTCACCTTGCTCGCGGCGCTGGCGACCGCGCTGGTGTATGGGGTGGGTGGGCTGCTCGCGACCAACGGCACGCTGACCGTGGGGACCCTGCTCGCGCTGACGGCCCTGCTGGCGCGCCTGTACGGACCGCTGATCGCCTTGTCCAACGTCCGGGTCGACGTGATGACCGCGCTCGTGTCGTTCGAGCGGATCTTCGAGGTGCTGGACCTGCGCCCCCTGGTGCGTGAGGCGCTCGACGCCGTGCCGCTTCCCGACGCGGTGCTGTCGATCGCCTTCGAGGACGTGTGGTTCCACTATCCCTCCGCCGACGAGGTGTCGCTGCCGTCGCTGGAGGGTGCCTCGGCGGGGGATCGCGGGGCCGGGCAGGACGTGCTGCGGGACGTGACCTTCGATGTCGCGCCCGGGATGCTGGTGGCGCTCGTCGGCCCGAGCGGGGCAGGCAAGACCACGATCACCTCGCTGGTGTCGCGGCTCTACGACCCGACCCGCGGGGTCGTCCGCCTCGGCGGGATCGACGTGCGGGAGGCGACGTTCGCCTCGCTGCGGGAGCGGGTGGGGGTCGTCACCCAGGATGCGCATCTGTTCCACGACACGATCCGCGCCAACCTGCGTTACGCGCGCCCCGACGCGGAGGACGGCGAGATGCGCGCCGCCCTGGAGGCCGCACAGGTGTGGAGCCTCGTGGCGTCCCTGCCGCAGGGACTTGACACCGTCGTCGGCGACCGCGGTCACCGCCTGTCCGGCGGCGAGAAGCAGCGGCTTGCGATCGCTCGCCTGCTGCTCAAGGCGCCCGGACTGGTGGTTCTCGACGAGGCGACCGCGCACCTGGACAGCGAGTCGGAGGTGGCGGTTCAGCGGGCCCTAGACGCCGCGCTGCACGGGCGCACCGCCCTGGTCATCGCCCACCGCCTGTCGACCATCCGCGACGCCGACCAGATCCTGGTCGTCGACCGCGGCACGATCGTGCAACACGGCACGCACGCCGAGCTGCTCCAAGCCGAGGGGCTCTACGCCCACCTGTATCGGACGCAGTTCCAGGGGCCACCCGGCATCAGCCAGTCCTGGTGAGTCACTGGTGAGTCGTCGAACGCGCCGGGGCGGGCCCGGGGTCACAAGCTGCGGGTCAGACCACCGTCGACGGGGACCGCGATACCCGTGAGGTAGGAGGCCGCCGGGGAGACGAGGAACGCTGCGACGCGCCCCAGTTCCTCGGGTCGGCCGTACCTGCCGAGCGGAATCAGCGCCTCGAACTGAGCGCGGACCGCTGCCGGGTCGGAGGCGGCGCCCTCCAGTTCCTTGATGCGGTCGGTGTCGAGACGGCCGGGCAGTACCATCGTGACTCGCCCGCCGGCCGGTCCGTATTCTTCTGCCATCGACTTGGCTGCGCCCGCGAGACCCGGCCGCAGCGCGTTGGAGATGCCGAGTCCGGCGACCGGCGACTTGACCGAGCTGGACAAGACGAACGTGACCGCCTTGCCCGCACCGGAGTCGAGTACCGCGCGGGCGACGCGCAGCGGGCCGAGGAACACGGTTTCGAACGAGACCCGCCACTGCTCGTCGTCGATGTCCTTAGCCTGACCGCCGGGAGGGCCTCCGACGGAGAGTACGGCGCCGTCGAGACGCTCGTACGCCGTGATGGCCTCCGCGACGAGTCGGTCCGCCGCATCGGGATCGGCGAGGTCCAGGGCCAGCCCGCGTGCGTGACCCGCGCCGAGTGTCGCGACAGCCGTCTCGAGTCGTGACCGGGTCCGCGAGCAGATCACCACCTTCGCGCCGTCGTCGACGAGCGCTTGCGCTGAAGCGAACCCCAGGCCTGCGGACGCCCCGGTCACGATGAAGACACGTCCCGCCAGGCCCAGATCCATGCGTCGCAGCCTAGCCGCGAGCCTGCGTGGTCCGACCGGCGGACGAGACCGACTCGTCGGACGTGCCGGACGCGGCCTACTCGTCCTCCTCGTCCCAGATCCACGTCTTGCGGGGCTTGCTCGTCCCGACCCTCGCCGGCTGGCGTGCTCCCCGTGACTCGTCGCCGACCGCGACCGTGGGCAAGCCCGCGCCGCGATTCTCCCGCACCTCGCGTCGGAGGTAGACGAACACGACGACGAAGCCGGACACGGAGCCGGCCCACCACTGCAGGGCGTACCCGAAATGAGGGCCGGTGTTGGTGTCGGGGGGCAGCAGCGGGGTCGGCCGCGCGGGGACGCGCCCGCTGCCGTCGTTCTCGGAGTCCAGGATGAGGTAGGCCTCCCGCAGCGTCAGTCCGGACTTTTCCGCCGCCTCTCGCACGTTGATCGACGCGAGGAGGCGTCCGGGCATCTCACGGTCAAGACTGGGTTCACCCTGACGAAGCCATCCGGTGACCGTGAGTGTCTCGGGCGGTGGGGCCGGCACGTCCGGAATGGCCTCCGCATTCGGGCCGTTCCGCACCCAACCGCGGTCGACGAGCAGCGCGGAGCCGTCGGACAGCCGCAGGGGGTTGAGCGCCTCGAACCCGTACGTCACGTTCTGCGGACGGTTGCGCACCATCAGAGGGGGCCCAGGCGCGTACACGCCGCGCACCTCCACCCTGGTCCATTCGGCGTCCTCCGTCAGGTCGCGGCCTGGGGGGAGGGCCGCGTCGAGGGGGATAGGCGCGGCGTCGAAATGAGCGCGCACCGCAGTCGCCGCCGCAGATTTTTCTTCAAATCGCTCAAACTGCCAGCGTCCGAGGAACAGACACAGAATGCAGAACGCGATTGCGGCTGCGAGGGCGGTCAGCCAGCGCCTCGTCAGCAGCGTTCGGATCACGGGAACGACGCTACCCGGCTTAGGCTTGGTCGCATGCATCACGGTCTGGGGCCTTCCGAAGCTGACGATCACCCGGCGGCACGTCGCGTCGAGTCGTCATCCACTGTGGGGTCACGAGCCTCACGACTGCGAGCCCAGCCGCTCATCGACACGTTCGGTCGCGTCGCCAAAGATTTGCGCGTGTCCCTCACGGATCACTGCAATCTGCGGTGCACGTACTGCATGCCGGCTGAAGGCCTGCCGTGGATGACGGGCCCGCAGATGCTGACCGACGACGAGTTCGTCCGGTTGGTGCATCTGTTCGTGTCGCTGGGCGTGACGAAGGTACGACTGACGGGTGGCGAGCCCACACTCCGGCCGGGGCTGGTGGGTCTGGTGACGCGGCTCGCGGCGGTCCAGCCGCGCCCAGAGTTGGCGATGACGACGAACGGGCTCGGGTTGGACTCCTTGGCCGCGCCGCTGGCGGACGCGGGTCTTGACCGGGTGAATGTCAGCCTGGACACGGTCGACCGTGACGTGTTCAAGGCGATGTCCCGCAGGGACCGGTTGGCGGACGTGATGGCCGGGCTGGAAGCCGCCGCGGCGGCCGGATTGACGCCCGTCAAGGTCAACGCGGTCGCGATGCGCGAGAACGCGCCGTCCATGGCGGACTTGCTGGACTGGTGCCTTGAGCGCGGATACGAGCTGCGCTTCATCGAGCAGATGCCGCTTGACGCCCAGCACGCGTGGAAGCGCACGTCGATGGTGTCGGCGTCGGAGGTTCACGAGCTGCTTTCGGAACGGCACGAACTCACGCCATGCCCGCGGGAGGAGCGGGGAAGCGCGCCGGCGGAGCGGTTCCTGGTCGACGGTGGTCCGGCGACGGTGGGGATCATCGCGTCGGTGACGGCGCCGTTCTGCGCGGGCTGTGACCGAGTGCGGCTGACGGCAGACGGGATGGTGCGTAACTGCCTCTTCTCACGGGGGGAGGTGGACCTACGGGGACCGATGCGCTCGGACGCCTCGGATGAGGACCTGGTCCGCCTGATCAGAGCCGAAATGTGGCGCAAAGCGCGCGGCCACGGCATCGGAGAGCCGGACTTCACGCAGCCATCGCGGCCGATGTCGGCCATCGGCGGCTGAGTGGGACGCGCTGACGAGGAGTGGAACGTCCCGGCGCGCCGGGTCGCGAGGGTTCGGCGGGCCTAGCTCTGCGTGCCGACCGTGGTGCGCTGATATCGCTGCGCCGGCGCGCGATGCCTACCAGTGCTCGCCGGCGCGAGGGGAGTGGTCTTGGTCCTCCGACGTGCCGATCTCACGCACGGGCGGCGCTGGGACCATGAAGTGCGACTGGCGGTTCGCCGAGTTGTTGGCTAGCACGACGGCCGGGTATGGCAGCAGGATCGCAGCGATGCTCAGCAGGATGGAGACGGCGACCCAGCCGAAGATCAGGAAGACGGCGACCGCAAGCACGAAGCAGGCGGTGCGCAAACCCATCGACAGCAGGTACGTGCGCACGCGCTGTCGTTGGTCGTCAGCCACGGACGTCGGCACGCTGGAGATCGAATGCACCGTCGGAACCATCTTGTGTCGCAGCACACTCACAGGGTAAGCGCTACCTCACTTCGCGGCACCATGAGGCTCCATGAGGGACGCCGGCTCGCAGAACCGGTGACCAGGTCGCGGGGTGCGATTGTGGTACCGCGGGGTAGTTCGATAGGTTCTTGCCTGCCCAGCCGCCCGGCGATCCGTCGGGCGTCGTCGTCCGGCTCGGCGTCGCCGGCAACTGCTGTTCGTTGGAGGTCCCGTGGCACCCGCGCTTTCTGGTCCACGCACCGCGTTGGTGACCGGGGGGAACCGAGGCATCGGGCTCGCGATCTCCCAGGCGTTGGCGCAGGATGGCGTGCGCGTGATCGTCGGCTGCCGGTCCGGGCAGGCGCCCGCCCCGTTCGAGGCCCTCACGATGGACGTCGCCAGCACCGAGTCGATCGACGCCGCGTTCAAGGCGGCGGAGGAACTCCTCGGTGGCCCGGTCGAGATTCTGGTGGCCAACGCTGGCGTCACCCGTGATCAGCTGCTGATCCGCATGTCCGATGACGAGCTGGACCAGGTCGTCAACACGAACCTGAGCGGGGCCATCCGGTGCGCGCGGCGCGCCACCCGCGGAATGCTCCGGCTCAAGCGCGGCCGCCTGATCTTCATCTCCAGCGTCGTCGGGCTGTACGGCTCACCGGGGCAGGTGAACTATGCGGCCAGCAAGGCTGGTCTGGTCGGCGTGGCGCGCTCGATCGCTCGGGAGCTCGGCGGGAGGTCGATCACGGCGAACGTCGTGGCCCCCGGCTTCATCGAGACCGACATGACGGCGGCCCTGAGCGAGGAGCGTCGGGCCACGTACCGGGCGGCCATCCCGGCGGGTCGTTTCGGCGCCGTCGAGGAAGTGGCCGCCGCGGTGCGGTTCCTCGCCTCCGAGCAGGCGTCGTACGTCTCCGGCGCGGTGCTCCCCGTGGACGGCGGACTGGGCATGGGGCATTGAGCCGGCCCCGACGGGGTTGACTGATTCCATCTCGCCGGCCCGTCCGCATGAGGACGGTCGGCCTGTTGCGAAAGGGCCGCGCATGGGTGTGCTGGAGGGCAAGACACTGCTCGTCACGGGCGTCCTCACGGAGTCTTCGATCGCGTTCCACGTGGCCCGCCTCGCGCAGGAGCAGGGCGCGCGCGTCCTCCTGACGTCGTTCGGGCGGGCGGCTCGGATCACGACGGCGATTGCGAGGCGACTCCCGGACGATGCGCCGGTGATCGAGCTGGACGTGTCCCGGCAGGCCGACTTCGACGCCCTGGCCGGACGGGTTCAGGAGCAAGCAAGCGGTTTGGACGGAGTGCTGCATTCGGTCGGGTTCGCCCCGCCGGGCGCTTTTGACTTCACGGGTGCGTCCTGGGAGGACGTGGCACCGGCGTTTCAGATCTCCGCCTTCTCCTTGAAGCCTCTCGTAGCGGCCTGCGCGCCGCTGATGCCGCGCGGCAGCGCCGTGGTCGGGTTGACGCTGGACGCGACGGTCGTGTGGCCCGGCTACGACTGGATGGGTGTCGCCAAGGCCGCGTTCGAGGCGACCAACCGATACTGCGCCCACGCGTACGGGCCGCTCGGCATCCGCTGCAACCTGGTCGCCGCCGGCCCGATCAGCACGACCGCGTCCAACTCGATCCCGGCGTTCAGCCGCTTCGCCGAGTGGGGTCAACACTCCCCGCTGGGCTGGGACATTTCCGATCCCACACCGGCCGCGAAGGGTTGTGTCGCGTTGCTGTCGGACTGGTTCCCGGCGACCACCGGCGAGATCGTCCACGTCGACGGCGGTTTCCACGCCACAGGCGACTGACCCCGCCGGGTCGATGCGCCGAGCCAGGCCCTCTCGACCTGTGGATTCACTACGGGGACTGGGCATCACGCCGATAGGCAGCTAACGGTGACGCCTCGTGTCATCGACGGTCGACGCGCGATGGCGCCGACGCCCTGCGGCGTCGGCGGGCCCGTCCCGTCGAGAACGCCGGATCCTCGCAGCTCGCCCAGGAGACCCGATGACCGCGACCGCCACTGAGCCGTGGACCACCGCGCGGCACCCGCTGGCCCGCTTTCTGCGTACGGTCGCGTCGGGCCATCCGCCGATCGCGGACCAGGAATGGACTCGCGTGTCGCCCTGGAGCCCGACCGTGCAGGGCATGGTGCGCCTCACCGGGCATACGATCGTGGCCGTCTCGTACGACGTGGTCGACGCTCAGCTGCTGGACCTCGGCGTGAACGCGGTGGGCGGAGCGTTCTCGGCTCGGGTGATCTCGACGCTCGCCGGCCCGACCGGCTGGATCGACGCCCCCAGGGTGCTGCTCAGCGCACTCGGTACCGGGGCGGGCCAGCACGCGTCGTTGACCTTCCGTTCTGACCTGACACGGCACCCGTTCGTGGAGGCGGCCCAGCGGACTCGCCAGGACACGCAGGTGCTCGGGTCCGTCGATCCAGCGGCCGCGGAGATCGTGGTCCTGGGACGCGGCGTCGCTGGGGTCCGTGAGATCAGCGTGTACGTGCCTCCGGCGGGGCGGGGTCGGGGCCGCGGCGCGGCGTTGGCGCGCGAAGCCCTCGACGCGGTCCCGGGAAACGAGATCGTCCTGGCCGCCGCGACGATCGGAGACGCCGCCGGGCTGCGGGGACTTCTGCGCGCGGGCTACGCCGTCATCGGCGGGGTCCACCTGTTCAGCAACCGCCCCGAGAGCACGCGATGATGCCTGTCGTCACTGCGCGCGGGTGATTCCGCTGCCCGCAAGGGTCTCGCTGATGTCGTCGTCGCTCACCCCGAGGAAGTAGAGCAGCGCGTCGAGCCGCCGGACGCTCAGCGTGGCGTCCGCCTGAACGCGGACCGCCGGTTTCGCGCAGAACGCGATCCCCAACCCCGCCGCCGCAAGCATGTCGAGGTCGTTCGCGCCGTCGCCCACCGCGATCGTGCGGGACAGGGGAACGCCGTCGGCCTCGGCGTACCGCCGCAGCGTCGTCTCTTTCATGGCCCGGTCGACGATCTCGCCCACCACGCGCCCGGTCAACGTCCCCTCCCGGGTCTCCAGTCGATTGGCGTGCACGTGGTCGAGGCCCAGCTCGTGAGCGAGGGGGTCGATGACCTCCGCGAACCCGCCACTGACGACCCCGACCCGGTGGCCGAACCGGTGGAGCACGGTGATCATCGTGCGCGCTCCGGCGGTGGTGCGCACCCGGGACCTGACTTCGTCCAGGGCGTCGACCCGCACACCGTCCAGGGTGGCGACGCGAGCTACGAGGCTCGACGCGAAGTCGAGCTCGCCGCGCATGGCTTCCTCGGTGACGGCCGCCACCTGCTCGCGGGTGCCCGCATGGTCGGCGATGAGCTCGATGACCTCGTCCTGGATCAGGGTCGAGTCCACGTCGAGCACGATGAGCAGACGCTCCCCGCGGGCGTCCATGGCCGCCGGACGCACGCACACGTCGAACGTCTCGCCGGGCCTCGCGCACCGCGGCGCGGCGTCGCGGAGGGCAGCCCGCAACGCGTCGATCCGCGCGCCGACCACGCTCAGCTGACACGCGTACATCGTCGTGCGACCCAGCCACCGCCTCGCGGTGATGACTGCGCCCGTCGCGGTCACGGCACCCTCGAGCACGTGGTGGCCCTGCGGAGCCGGTTGCCCGGCCCAGAGGGCCACCACGTGCGCGTCGGGTTCCGCCGTCGGATCCGCTGGACGTTCCTGCTGAGGTGAGGCGTCGCTCACGTGGTCACTCGGGTGCCCTTGGTCACTCGGGTGCCCTTGGGCACGACCACGATCCCGCCCTCGCTGATGTCGAAGCCGCGTGCGCGGTCGAACTCGTGGTCCACGCCGACCTCCGCCTCGTCCTCGATGATGACGCGCTTGTCGAGAATGGCGCGATGCACGATCGCCTTCCGCCCGATGCGGCAGCGGTCCAAGACCACGGAATCCGTGACCTGCGCGAAGCTGTGGATGGTGCACTTCGGCGACACCACGGAACCCTCGACGTGCGCGCCGCTGATGACGGTCCCCGCGCAGACGGCCGAGTTGACGGCCGTGCCGGAGCGCCCGCTCTCGTTGTGCACGAATTTCGCCGGCGGGTTCGTCGACTCCGACGTGGTCATGAGCGGCCAATCCTCGTTGTACAAGTTGAAGATCGGGTGAATGGCGATGAGGTCCATGTTGGCCTCGTAGTAGGCGTCGATCGTGCCGACGTCGCGCCAGTAGGCGCGGTCACGCTCGGTCGCCCCGGGGATGACATTGTTGCCGAAGTCGTACACGAAACCGTCGCCGCGTCCCACGAACCTGGGCACGATGTCGCCACCCATGTCGTGTTTCGTGTCCTCGCGCATCGAGTCCTCGATCACCACCTGACGCAGAACGTCCGCGTCGAAGACGTAGTTGCCCATCGACGCCAGGACCTCACCAGGGGAGTCCGGCAGGCCCACCGCGTCCGTGGGCTTCTCCCGCCAGCGACCGATCTTGCGGACGTCGTTGTGGTCCACCTCGATGACCCCGAACTGGTCGGCCAGGGAGATGGGCTGACGGATCGCCGCGACGGTGATCCCCGCATTGGTGTCGATGTGCTGCTGCACCATCTGGCTGAAGTCCATGCGGTATACGTGATCGGCCCCCACGACGACCACGATGTCCGGCTGCTCGTCGTCCAGGATGTTCAGGCTCTGATAAATGGCGTCCGCGCTGCCCTCGTACCACTGCTTGCCCATGCGCTGCTGCGCCGGGATCGACGCCACGTAGTTGCCCAGCATCGACGACATCCGCCAGGTCCGGGTGATGTGCCGGTCGAGGCTGTGTGATTTGTACTGCGTCAGCACGATGACCCTGAGGTACCCGGAATTGACCACGTTGGACAAGGCGAAATCGATCAGGCGGTAGATGCCCCCGAAGGGGACGGCAGGCTTGGCGCGATCGGCGGTGAGCGGCATCAGACGCTTGCCTTCACCACCTGCGAGGACGACGGCGAGGACCTGGGGGGGGCGCGACTTGGACCACATACCCGCAAGGTACCCGCGCAGCCAAGCCCGTGGAAGCGAACGGCAGGCCGCGTTGGCCACACGCGTGAATCGTGAGTGAACGGTCCCCGCCGACGTGCTGACTCCGACGGGGACGCCTCGATCAAAGCAGTGACGGATGACGACCCGGGCGAGCGATCCGGGCTAGATTCAAGCCGTGCGAGTCGACATCATCTCCAAGGAATACCCACCGAACGTTTACGGCGGAGCAGGCGTCCACGTCACCGAACTGGCCAAGGCGCTGAGAGTGCGCGGTGACATCGACGTCCAGGTGCGGGCGTTCGGGGTGCCGGTCGAGGAGACCGGCACGACCGGCTACCCCGATCTGGTGGAGCTGACCGGGGCGAACGCCGCGCTGCAGACGCTCGGTGTCGACCTGACCATCGCGCAGGACTGCGGCGGGGCGGACCTGGTGCACTCGCATACCTGGTACGCGAACATGGGCGGCCACATCGCCTCACTCCTGCATGGGATCCCGCACGTGATCTCGGCACACTCGCTGGAACCGCTGCGGCCGTGGAAGGCTGAGCAGCTCGGCGGCGGGTACCGGGTCAGCTCCTGGGTGGAGAAGACCGCGTACGAGGCGGCCGCCGCCGTGATCGCGGTCAGCGCGGGCATGCGCCAGGACATTCTCCGGTGCTATCCGAGCATCGCGCCTGAGGACGTGCGGGTCGTGCACAACGGGATCGACTCGACGATGTGGCAGGCCGACCACTCCGACGCGGGCAAGGACATCTGCCGCAAGCACGGCGTCGACCCCGACGCCCGCTCGGTCATCTTCGTCGGGCGCCAGACACGGCAAAAGGGTCTGCCGTACATGCTGCGCGCCGCCCGGGAGCTGCCGGGCGACGTGCAGCTCGTGCTCTGCGCGGGCGCGCCGGACACCCCGGAGATCGGCCGTGAGATCGCGGGACTCATCGCGGAGCTGAAGACCACGCGCAGCGGCGTGGTCTACATTCCCGAGATGCTGCCCCGCGAGGAGGTGATCGCGCTGGAGAGCAATGCCACCGTCTTCGCCTGTCCGTCAATCTATGAACCTCTCGGCATCGTGAACCTCGAGGCGATGGCCTGTGAGGTGGCCGTCTTGGCGACGCGTACGGGTGGCATCCCGGAAGTCGTCGTCGACGGCGAGACCGGCTGGCTGATCGACATCGAGCAGGTCCAGGACGGTACCGGCATCCCACTCGACGAGGCGGCGTGGGTTGCCGACCTCGCCGCGGCGATGAACGAGGCTGTCTCCGACCCCGAGCGAGCCCGCAGGTTCGGCCTGGCCGGTCGCGCGCGCGCCGTGGAGCGGTTCTCCTGGTCGTCGATCGGCGACCAGACCCTAGAGGTCTACCGCTCGATCCTTTGAGCTCGACAGGATCCTGCTCGCGGGGGTCAGTCGCGCGTGTCGTCGCGCCAGCCTGCCAGGTGCAGGGCCGCCACGCAGGTCGCCTCTGCCAGTGCGGCATCGGCCTCCCGGCGCAGCTCCCGCAGCTGGTCGGCGCGAGCGCGCGTATCCGCCATCGACGCGTCCTGCCGCAGGTACTCCAACCCGAACCCCGCCACCTCCCCGAGGGTCCCGGCCTGCGCGATCACGCGGCGAGCCCGGGACGTCAGACCGTCCGGCAGGCCCCACCGGCCCGCCACGAGACTCGCCTCCGCGATCGCCCGCAGGCTGGCGCATGCCGAGGGCGGCACGTCCAGCCGCTCCAGCGTGCGCAACGCGTCCACCAGCGTCTGCCGTAGGCGACGGTCGATCTCTCGCAGGTCAAGCGCGTCCACAGCGTGGACGGGCACCGGCTCACCGTCGTACGCCGCCCAGCGCACCGTGCCCACCCGATCCTCGGAGCGGTCCAGATCGCCCTCATCGGGAGGGCCGAACTCGCCCACGGTCGGCACCAGCACGTCGCCCAGCCCAGGCACGAACACGCACTCGCCGGACTCCGTCGCCGCAGCGAGCACCTCCCGCCCGCGGGGAAGCAAACCCGGAGCACCCGGGTGGGGCAACGCGACGAGCACGGCACGCTCGCCGAGGTCCGCCCACGTGGACAACCGCTCGATCCGGCCGGCCACGAAATCCAGGTCCGCCATCGCCGCATCCAGCGCCTCGCCGAGCGGCACCTGCCCCGCGAACGCCGCCGTGGCCCAAAGGGCCAGGCGCACACTCACCGGGAGCTCACCCACGAGGACATCGTAGGGGCCTCCCGCTCAACGAGCGTCGCGTGCCCTAGGGTCGAAGAGTGAACTGGCAGGTAAAGGCATGAGTGACGTCCTCGACTTCGCGGGTGTGGGCGTGGCGCGAGGCACCTCGATCCTGCTCGACGATGTCACCTGGCAGGTCGAGGAGGGCGAGCGCTGGGTCATCCTCGGCCCGAACGGCGCAGGCAAGACCACCCTCTTGCAGCTTGCGGCCGCGCGCATGCATCCGACGCGCGGTACCGCCACCGTGCTGGGGGAGCGCCTCGGTCGCGTCGACGTCTTCGAGCTGCGGCCGCGGATCGGCCTGGCGAGTGCCGCGCTGGCCGAGCGGATACCCGGCGGAGAGCTGGTCCGCGACGTCGTGCTCACCGCGTCGTACGGCGTGGTGGGCCGGTGGCGCGAGTCCTACGAGCGGATGGACGTCAGCCGCGCCCGGCGACTGCTGAACGCGCTCGGCGCGGAGCACCTGTCGGAACGCACCTACGGGACCTTGTCCGAGGGTGAGTGCAAGCGTGTCCTCATCGCCCGGGCCCTCATGACCGATCCGGAGCTGATGCTCCTCGACGAGCCCGCGGCGGGCCTGGACCTCGCCGGCCGGGAGGATCTGCTCAACCGGCTCGGGCAGATCGCGGCCGACCTGGAGGCGCCGGCCCTCGTGCTGGTCACGCACCACGTCGAGGAGATCCCGCCGGGCATCACCGATGTCCTGCTCCTGCGAGAAGGACGCGTGATCGCTTCTGGCCCGATCGAGCGCACGCTCACCGAGCAGAACCTCTCCGCGACCTTTGGCCTGCCACTCCAGCTGGAACGTCACGAGGAGCGGTGGTCGGCTCACGCGCGCCCTGCGGGCGACGCCTCAGCGGCGGACCCTCTGGCCGGCTTGGCTAATGCCACCCCCGCCGGGACCACGAGCGCCGGGGAACTCGGCGGACGTCCGGATCGTCCTCAGTAATAGGAGCGGTCCTGATCCGTCATCACGCAGATCCGTAATCGCTCGGATGCTCACCGCTCGGGCCCGGGATCCGCGGCACGAGATCAGACGCGAATATGGGTTACGGAGCACGACCCGCCTACCGCAGCGAAAGGGGGATCAGATGGACTGGTTGCAGGACAACGCGTGGGCCGCATGGCTCGGACTAGCATTGGTGCTGGGCGTGGTCGAGGCGGCCACCGTCGACTTCATCTTCCTGATGCTGGCCGGCGGAGCCCTCGCCGGAGTCGCCGCCTCGGCCCTCGGCGCCTCGTTCCCGGTGCAGGTCATCACCGCCGCGATCGCCTCCATGGCGTTCCTCGTGGTCGTGCGACCCATCGCCAAGCGACGATTGGACGACTCGACCCGCTCGCGATCCCTGCTCGTCGGACCGCAGGCCTACATCGGACGCGAAGCCCAGGTCCTGCAGGAGGTCACGCGCACCGACGGCCGCGTGAGCATTGCCGGCGAGGACTGGTCGGCGCGGCTGATCGACGGCGCCCTGCCCGTCGCGGTCGGGCACCACGTCGAGGTCGTCGCCATCGAGGGCGCCACAGCCGTGGTCGCCCCCCATCGTCCCGTTCAAGACGGACCCGCCCTCCCGCACTGAGTAAGGAAGCACCGTGGAATACGTCTCTCTCGTCCTGCTCCTGCTGCTGATCCTGTTCGTGGTCACGGTCGTCAGCCGGGCCGTACGGATCGTGCCGCAGCAGTCCGCCTTGATCATCGAGCGCCTCGGGCGCTACCACAGCACGCTCCAGGGTGGTATTCACCTGCTGGTGCCTTTCGTGGACAAGGTGCGCGCGAGCCTCGACCTGCGCGAACAGGTCGTCTCTTTCCCGCCGCAGCCGGTGATCACCTCCGACAACCTGGTCGTCAATATCGACACGGTCATCTACTACGCCGTGATGGACGCCAAGTCGGCCGTGTACGAGATCGCGCAATACATCCAGGGCATCGAACAGCTGACCGTCACCACGCTGCGCAACGTCATCGGCTCGATGGATCTGGAGCAGACCCTGACCAGCCGTGACCAGATCAACGGGCAGCTGCGCGGCGTCCTGGACGAGGCGACCGGCCGCTGGGGTATCCGCGTCGCACGTGTCGAGCTCAAGGCGATCGACCCGCCGCACAGCGTGCAGGACTCAATGGAGAAGCAGATGCGCGCCGAGCGCGACCGTCGCGCCACGATCCTCACGGCCCAGGGTGTCAAGGCCTCCTCGATCCTCACCGCCGAGGGCGACAAGCAGTCCCAGATCCTGCGCGCGGAGGGGTCGGCTCAGGCCCGCATCCTGGAGGCGCAGGGACAGGCCCGCGCGATCACGCAGGTGTTCGAGGCGATCCACCGGGGCAAGCCGGACCAGAAGCTCCTCGCGTACCAGTATCTGCAGGTCCTTCCGCAGCTGGCCCGCGGCGACTCGAACAAGATGTGGATCGTGCCGAGCGAACTGACCGACGCGCTGCGCGGTATCGGCTCGGCCCTCGGCGGGGACCGTACGCCGCCGGCTGACGATTCCACCGACTGGGAGCCAAGCTCCCCGCAGCAGAACCCGACGGCAGCCGAGACGCCTCTCTTTGCTGAGACCATGCTCAAGGACCCGCGCGAGGCGCTCGAGGAGGCCCGCTCTGAAGCGGCCAGGTCCTCCGCCGAGGTTGAGGAAGCGGCTCGGGCGACTCGGCCCCGGGGGAGCCGGACCGAAGGCCTGCCTCAGGGCTGAGCTTTCTCCCCGGTCGGTCGAGAGCCGCCCGCACCGATACGGTGTGCGGATGCCATTCGACCACGCCGTGGCCATTTTGCTCGCAGGGATGGCGGCGGGCACCATCAACACGGTCGTCGGCTCCGGGACGTTGGTGACCTTCCCGACGTTGCTGGTGCTCGGCTACCCGCCGCTGGTCGCCAATATGAGCAATAACGTGGGGCTGTTGCCGGGCGGCCTTGCGGGCGCGTACGGGTACCGCCGGGAACTGGCCGGGCATTGGGGACTGGTTCGTCGCCTGCTGCCGTGGGCCTTCGCTGGAGGCTTGCTCGGCGCGCTGATGCTTCTCGTTCTTCCGCCCGCGGTGTTTTCGGCCGTGGTCCCGGCACTCGTGCTGTTCGGCCTGGTCCTGGTCGCCGCCGGACCCCGGCTCCAGGCGTGGGTCTCCGGGCGCGTCGCCCGCAGGTTGGGGACCGCCCAGGCGGGTTCGACGGCATCGGACCAGCCCGTCGAGGAACCGGGACACACCCCGAGCCGCCGGTCGGCCGTGCCGGCTGCCGTCTTCTTCACCGGCGTGTACGGCGGCTACTTCGGGGCAGCGCAGGGGATCATCCTCGTCGGGCTGCTCAGCGTGCTGCTGACCGTCGGGTTGCAGAGCATCAATGCGGTGAAGAATGCGCTCGTACCCTGTGTCAATCTGATCGCGGCGTTGCTGTTCATGGCCTTGCGCTGGTCGCAGATCGACTGGCTGGTGGTGCTGCTGATCGGCATCGGCAGCGCCGTCGGCGGTCTCCTCGGCGGCCATGTCGGTCGGCGCCTCCCCGCGCCGGTGCTACGCGGGACGATCCTGGCGGTGGGCCTTTTCGCGCTGGCCCGGCTGACCTTCTACAGCTGAGGCGGGACCATTGGTCATCGAGGTGGACGACCCGTTGGACCCCCGGCTGGAGGATTACCTCCGGCTGACGGACATGGCGCTGCGCACGAAGGTCGAGCCGGAGCGCGGGCTCTACCTCGCGGAGAGTGAGAAGGTCATCCGGCGGGCCTTGGCCGCCGGGCACCGACCCCGCTCGTTCCTGCTCGCCGCCCGTTGGCTGGAGGATCTCGACGACCTCATCGTTGCCGCCGGCGCGGACCGGGTGCCCGTGTACGTCGGTGAACCCCAGGTCATCTCCGCCCTGACCGGATTCCATCTGCACCGCGGAGCCTTGGCGTCGATGCATCGCCCTGAACCGCTGACCCTCGATCAGGTGCTGGCCGGAGCGCGGCGGGTCATCGTGCTGGAGGACGTGGTCGACCACACCAACGTGGGGGCGCTGTTTCGCAGTGTCGCTGCCCTGGGGATGGACGGCGTACTGGTCACTCCACGCTGCGCGGACCCGCTCTACCGGCGCAGCGTCCGGGTCTCGATGGGCGCGGTCTTTCAGGTGCCGTGGGCGCGGATGGACTCCTGGCCCGGCGGCATCGAGGAGCTGAGAGCGGCTGATTTCGCGGTTGTGGCGCTCGCGCTGCACCCCGAGGCGATCGGGCTGGATGAGTTCGCGGCGCAGGCCCCGGAGCGTCTCGCCCTCGTGCTCGGCACGGAGGGTGACGGGCTTTCGGGGCGTACCGTGGCCGCCTGCGACCACGTGGTCCGCATCCCGATGGCGGGTGGCGTCGATTCGCTCAACGTGGCCGCCGCCGGGGCGGTCGCCGCGTGGGCGCTCAGGACGCTGCGTACATCCCGGTGATGACGCCGCGGCCGATCACGTGGGACAGCATGAGGAAGCTCGCCTTCGCCGGTGCGGTGTCGGGTTCCATGTCCAGCCGCTCCACGTCGAGAGCCGTCACCGCGAACATGTAGCGGTGCGCCCGGTCCCCGGGGGGCGGCGCGGCGCCGCCGAAGTCACGAGTGCCGAAGTCGTTGGCCAGGTGGGAGGCTCCCTCGGGCAGCGCGGTGCCTGGCGCCGTCCCCGCTCCCTCGGCGAGCTCGGTGACGGAGCCCGGCACGTTGACCACGAACCAGTGCCAGAAACCCGACGGGGTCGGCGCGTCCGGGTCGTAGCAGCTCACCGCGTAGCTCTTGGTCCCGGCGGGGGCACCCGACCAGCGAAGCCGTGGTGAGGTGTTGCCCGCCGCGTAGACGTGCGCCTCCGGCAGGGTGCTGCCGTCGGCAAAATCGGCCACCACGTCGAAGGAGGGCATTTGGGGCAGCTGAGCGTACGGGTCCGGGGGAGTAGGTCGGTCGAGATTCATACAGAGAGCCTATCGAGGACCACCGACAAGGGCCTTTGAACGAGACGGTGAACGCACGATCCCCGGGCCGGGGCGAGCTCGTCGCGCCGAACCGCGTTCATGCCGACCGCGGGGTGCGGCTGCGGTCGCGTCGGCTACGTTGTCGCCATGGAGCCCGTCTACACCCCCATCATCGCGCTGGCCCGCGGGTTGTTCGCCGCGCAAGGGCTGCGCATGCGTATCACCGGGGCCGAGAACATCCCGTGGGTCGGTGGGGCGGTGATGGTGATCAACCACACGGGTTACCTGGACTTCACCTACGCGGGTCTACCTGCGCACCAACGCGGTCGGGTCGTGCGGTTCATGTGCAAGGAGCAGGTCTTCCGCCATCCGGTGGCGGGCCCGATCATGCGCGGCATGCGCCATATCCCCGTCGATCGGGAGGCCGGGGCCGCTTCTTTTCGGGCCGCGCTCACGGCTCTTCGGGCCGGCGAGATCGTGGGCGTTTTCCCGGAAGCCACCATCAGTCGTAGCTTCGAACTCAAAGAGTTCAAGACGGGGGCGGTGCGGATGGCGCAGGCGGCCCGCGTCCCGATACTGCCGGTCGTGATCTGGGGCAGCCAGCGCGTGTGGACGAAGGGTCAGCCGAAGCGACTCGGCCGGACGGGGACGCCGATCGCGATCCGGGTGGGCGAGCTGATGCCTGTGCCGCGCGGCATTGATCTCGACGGGGCCAATGAAGAGGTGAAGGCGCGTATGCGCGCGATGCTCGACATCGAACAGGCCGAGTACCCGCGGCTGGGCGGCGCGGACGTGCAGTTCCTGCCGCGCCGGCTCGGAGGAACCGCACCGACCCTGCAGGAGGCGAGCGTCCTCGACGCGCACGAGGCGCGGGACCGTCGACGAGCCAAGGGCCTGAACGTGAACGACCTCGTGAACAACCCGGTGATCGATGCCATGGACGTCGACCCGAGCGATCCCGTGGCCACACTCGGCGACGAGGCCCGTCCCCCGGCCTCGGAATAGTTTCATCCCAGAGGGGACGAATTCTCCGGTTTACTTAGGTAAGCCTTACCTCGGGTGTACCGTGGAGTCGTGCCGATGACGACGACGTCTCTCCCAAGCCATCCTCCTGTAACGGGGCGCGCTGTTACCATGACAAGTCCTGTGACCAGCAAGGACGCGCTCGTCTCCGATGTGGCTGTCACGTGCGACGTGGCTGGCGCGCGGTGTGGCGTGCCGTTGGTGCTCAACGAGATTCGCACCGACGAGTCAGTGCGAAGGCGTCTCGCGCAGCTGGGGTTGCGGCCCGGTGCCGACATCCAGGTGGTGCGCGCGACGGCTGGAGGAGGTCGCATCGTCGCCGTGGCCGGGTCTCGCATCGCGCTGGACCGGGCCACGGCCACGTGTCTGCTGGCACAGGAGCGGATCACCTCATGAAGGCGGGGGGTCGGACGAAGGCTCCTCAGCAGACTCCGTCGGACCAGGGGGCCGAGGGCCACGGCGGCGCTGTGGGGTTCATCTCGACGGTGGATGGGTTGGGCTCAGCCGCCGTGCTTCGGGCCTCCCCTCGACTGCAGGCGCCTTGTTGCGCGGACGGAGCGAGCGTCACCGCGGGTACGGGCAGCTCGGTGATCGCGCTCGCCGGCGCCCCAAACGCCGGCAAGTCGACGCTGTTCAACGCGATGACCGGCTCTCGGCGCGCGGTGGGCAACTGGCCGGGGACCACGGTGGAGGTGGGCTCCGGCGTGTGGCCGGCCCGGGCCGGACTCGACCGGTCCGCCACCGTCCTGGACCTTCCGGGCGCGTACAGCCTGGATCCGGTCTCACCAGACGAGGCGCTGACCCGTGGCCTCCTCATCGACGTGCCCCCCGCCGAGCGACCCGACGCCGTCCTGGTCGTCGTGGACGCCGCCCACCTGGCGCGCAGCCTGCACCTGGTCGCCCAGTTGCGCGAGTACTCCTACCGGGTGGTAATCGCGCTGACGATGCTCGACGTCGCCGCCCGCCGTGGAGTGCACGTGGACGCCACGGCGCTGTCGGTCGCGACCGGCTGTCCCGTCGTTGAACTGGACCCGCGCCGTCGGCGCGGCCACGTCGAGTTCGCCACAGTCACGGCGGCCGCTCTGCGTGCCCCAGAATTGCCGCGCCGCGAGATCGAGGCCGATACGTCCGACGCGTTGGCTCTCGACGACGAGCGGTTTGCGTGGATCGAAACGGCGGTCAGCGCCGCGACGAAGCACACCGGTGAGGCCCGGGTGGACTGGTCGGACCGGATCGACCGCTGGGCCACGCACCGTGTCTGGGGCCCGATCATCTTCCTCGCGGCGATGTGGTGCGTGTTCCAGATCACGACAACGGTCGCCGCGCCGCTGCAGGGAGGCCTCGACGCCTTTTTCGCCGGACCGGTCACCGACGCGGCGACCGCCGGTCTCGCCGCGGTGGGGCTCGCCCAGACCCCGATCGCCGGTTTGGTGACCAACGGCCTCATCGCGGGCGTCGGGATGCTGCTGACCTTCCTTCCGCTGATGGCGATCATGTTCCTGCTGCTGGCGGTGCTGGAAGACTCCGGCTACATGGCCCGCGCCGCCGTGGTCACCGATCGACTGATGCGCCGCCTAGGGCTGCCGGGCAAGGCGTTTCTCCCGCTGATCGTGGGGTTCGGGTGCAACGTGCCCGCCATCGCGGCGACGCGGATCCTCGGCCACGCGCGACAACGGATTCTTGTGGCTCTGCTTGTGCCGTTCACTTCGTGCAGCGCCCGCCTCACCGTGTACGTGCTGTTGGCCGGCATCTTCTTCCCCGCCCACGCGGGCACGGTCGTCTTCGCGATGTACCTGACGTCGATCGTCCTCGTGGTCCTCGTCGGCCTCGCCCTGCGCAAGACGTTGTGGCGGACCATGGGCCAAGAAGCGCTGATCATCGACCTGCCGCCGTATCAGCGGCCCACCGCGCGCCTGTCGCTGTCGGTCATGTGGCTGCGGCTCCGGGGGTTTCTCAGGACCGCGGGCGGCATCATCGTGGCCACGGTCATCGTCGTCTGGGCGCTGCAGTCCACACCGGTGCACGGAACGGGGTCGTTCGGTGAAGTCGCCACGGAGGACAGCGCGTACGGGGTCGCTGCACAGGCGATCACGCCGGTTTTCGAACCGGCGGGCTTCGGCCAGTGGCAGACGACGAGCGCCTTGGTGGTCGGGTTCGTGGCCAAGGAGGCGGTGATCTCGAGCTGGGCGCAGACGTACGCGGTGGACAGCCCGGACGAGTCGAACCGCGCGGCCGACCTGTCCGGCCATATTCAGGAGGCGTTCGAAACCTCGTCGGGAGGACACTCTCTCCCCGCGGTGCTGGCGTTCATGGTGTTCCTGCTCGCGTACACGCCGTGCATCGCGACACTCGCCGCGCAGTTCCGTGAGGTCGGGTGGCGGTGGACGGCTTTCGGGATCGCGATCCAGCTGTCTACCGCGTGGGTGCTCGCGGTCATCATCTTCCAGATCGGGCGGCTGATCCTGTGAACTCCGATGGCGGCGCCGCGCCGGCCCTTCGGCCCTTGACGGCGATACT
>CAJDWQ010000008.1_pt1 | contig 46970 bp, 33 predicted proteins | sample 7391641 | NCBI WGS metagenome assembly CAJDWQ01 (sample SAMEA7055718, study PRJEB34461) | soil metagenome | biome: terrestrial ecosystem; feature: Peninsula; material: soil | place: Antarctica | collected 2016
GGCACGGATGCGCGAGTGGCCGTGCTCCACCTCGTCGACCTCCCGGACATCACCGCGCCGGTGATCGACCGAATCCTTCGAGCCGCCCCTCTCACAGGCCTGGCTCGCGCGTCATACGACGGGGTGCCGGGGCACCCGGTGGCGGTGGCGCGCGTCCACTGGCAAGAGATGATCGAGGCCGTCGGCGGCGATCGCGGAGCGAATGCCTTTCTCACGTCCCGCGACGACGTCTCCGTGGTGCCCTGCGGCGATCTCGCTTCGGGTCAGGATCACGACTACCCCGCGAGCGGGGCTTCCCGCCCTAGGCCCACTCTTCGATCCACAGTGCGCTCCGCACGGTGTGATCCATCTGGCATGCTCGACGGCCCCCAAAGTCAGAAGTGGCCCTCGGGCACATCCCTGACGTGCTCTACTGACTCTAGTCAAAGTTCATTTCCACTGGCTAAAGTCAGATCATCACTGACGTAAGTCCAGTGTCGCTCACCGAGGAGTGCGCATGTCCACCAAACCTGTAGCCGCGCCTGTCGCGGCTCGCCCCGAAGACGAAATGATGGCGTTCCCGGCTCTCGTCGGCTACGGACTCCAGCACATCCTGTCGATGTTCGGCGGCGTGATCGCGGTGCCGATCATCATCGCCGGTGCGGCCGGCCTGGATGCAGCGAATCAGGCTCTCCTGATCACCTGCAGCATCTTCATCAGCGGCGTCGCCACCGTCCTGCAGTCCGTCGGCGTGCCCTACTTCGGGTCCCAGCTGCCGCTCGTGCAGGGCATCTCCTTCGCCTCGGTCGCGACGCTGACGTCGATCATCAAGAACAGCGGCGGCGGTGTCGACGGGCTGCGGACGGCGCTTGGTGCCTGCATCGTCGCCGGCGTCGTGGCGCTGATCCTCGTGCCGTTCTTCGCGCAGATCATCCGGTTCTTCCCGCACGTGGTCACCGGCTCGATCATCACCGTGATCGGTCTGTCGCTCATGCCGGTCGCCGGACGCTGGATCACCGGCAACGCCACCCTCATGCAAAACGGTCAGTCCGTGGCGAACCCGAACTACGCGAACATCGGGGACATCGGTCTCGCGATGTTCACGCTGCTGGTCTGCATGCTCCTCAACCGGATCAAGAGGCTGGCGCGCATGTCGATCCTGCTCGCGCTCGTGGTCGGCACCATCTTCAGTGTCTTCACCGGGCAGATCGGGGCCTTCAAGGCCGGTGCCGCGTTCGCGTTCCCGACCCCGTTCGCGTTCGGCGTGCCTCTCTTCACCGGCGCCGCCATCCTCAGCATGCTCATCGTGATCATCGTGATCATGGTGGAGACCACCGCCGACATCATCGCGGTCGGCGAGGTCGTCGGCACCGACGTGCCGGCCAAGCGGGTGGCCGACGGCCTGCGCGCCGACATGCTGAGCTCGGTCGTCGCTCCCGCGTTCAACACCTTCCCGGCCACCGCGTTCGCCCAGAACGTCGGCCTCATCGCCCTGTCCGGCATCAAGAGCCGTTGGGTGGTCGCCACCGGTGGTGGCATCCTCGCCATCCTCGGCCTGTCCCCGTTCCTGGCGTCCGTGATCAACGTGGTCCCCCTGCCCGTCCTCGGCGGCGTGGGCATCGCCCTGTTCGGTTCCGTGGCCGCGGCGGGCATCCGCTCGCTGGCGCAGGTGAACTACGACGGCAACAACAACATGGTCATCGTCGCCGTGTCGGTCGCGTTCGGCGTGCTGCCGGTCGTCATGCCCGGCTTCTGGGCCAAGTTCCCCGACTGGTTCCACGTGATCATGGAGTCCGGCATCAGCGCCGCCGCGCTCGTCGCCTTCACGCTCAACATCTTCTTCAATGTCATCGGCAAGCACTCCGACGTCGTCCCGCTGCAGGCTCGCGTGCCGGTCGGCGACCGCGAGGGGACCTCCCGGTGACCCCCAAGACTTCCCCCCTCGCACGACGAAACACCGACCCGGAAGGAGCATCTCGTGGGTGACATGATGCGCCCGCTCTCGTTTGACCACCTCATGGGGTGGGCGCTCGCGGAGCTGGCACAAGACGACGCGATCTTTGGCTGTCGCAAGGAACACTTCTGGCACTCGTCGGGCAGGCTGGTGACCAACCCCTTCGGGGACCGCCTCTCCTCACCCGTGGGTCCCGCTGCTGGTCCCCAGACCCAGCTGGCGAACAACATCGTCGTGGCCTACCTCGCCGGTAGCCGGTTCATGGAACTCAAGACCGTCCAAAAAATGGACGGCGAAGAGATCCGCCACGCGGTGCCGAAGCCGTGCATCGAAGCGACGGACGAGGGCTACAACTGCGAGTGGTCGACCGAGCTGACCGTGCCTCAGGCCTTTGAGGAATACCTGAAGGCCTACTTCGCCATCGCGGTGCTGTCCAAGGAGCTCGAACTCGGCACCATCGAGGACCTGGCGTTCAACATCTCCGTCGGTTATGACCTCGAGGGCGTGAAGGGCGACAAGGTCAACACGTACCTGGAGGGAATGAAGGACGCCTCCAACACAGCCATCTGGAAGGAGTGCTACGCCTGGGTGGAGTCCCACCTCGGTGAGCTGAAGCGCTTCACCCAAGAGGACTTGGCCAAGCTGAGCCCGAAGATCACGAACTCCTGCACCCTGTCCACGCTCCACGGGTGCCCGGCCGACGAGATCGAGAAGATCGCGAACTACCTGATCGAGAACAAGGGCTTCAACACCTTCGTCAAGTGCAACCCCACGATGCTCGGCTACGAGCACGCCCGGTCGGCGCTCGACAAGATGGGTTTCGACTACATCCAGTTCACCGATCACCACTTCAAGGCGGACCTGCAGTTCGAGGACGCCGTGCCGATGTTCGAGCGGCTCACGGAGTTGGCCAGAAAGAACGATCTCAAGTTCGGCGTGAAGCTCACGAACACCTTCCCGGTGGACGTCGCGGCCGGCGAGCTGCCCAGCGAAGAGATGTTCATGTCGGGGCGCAGCCTCTACATCCTGTCGTTGTCGCTGGCGCAGAAGCTCACCCACGCGTTCAACGGCACACTGCCGATCTCCTTCTCCGGCGGCATCGACGCGTTCAACATCCAGGCGGTGCTGAACACCGGCATCCAGCCGGTCACGGTCGCTACGACGATCCTCAAGCCGGGTGGGGCCATGCGCTTCAACCAGCTTTCGGACAAGGCCGTCGAGGTCATGACGGACTACGACGGTGTCGACGTGGCCAAGCTGGACCGAGCCGTCGAGGACATGTTCAACGACGAGCGGTTCCACAAGCGCTACCGCGAGAAGATCCGCTCCCGGAAGACGAGCTCCGCGCTTCCCCTCACGGACTGCTTCAAGGCTCCGTGCGAGGACGGCGGCTGCCCGATCAACCAGCAGATCCCGGAGTACCTGAAGGCGACCGCCGCCGGTGAGTTCAAGCGCGCGTTCGACATCATCGCGCTCGACAACACCGCGCCCACCGTCACCGGCGTCCTGTGCTCCCAGCAGTGTCGTGACCACTGCACCCGCCTGGATTACGACATGTCGATCGACATGCGGGGCGTCAAGCTGATCGCGTCGGACAACGCCCAGGACGCGTACATCGCAAACACGCAGGCGCCGGCCCTGGCGACCGACAACAAGGTGGCCGTCATCGGCGGCGGTCCGGGCGGTCTTGGGGCGGCGATCTTCTTGCGCCGCAACGGGATGGACGTCGAGGTCTTTGAGCGGCTCGACGGCCCGATGGGACTTGTGAAGTACATCATTCCCAAGTTCCGGATCAGTCGCGAGCAGATCGACCGGGACTACCAGCTGGCGGTGGCGCTCGGTGTGACGTTCCACTTCAACTGCGATCCTGACTACAACCTCGAAGAGCTGCGGAAGACGTACAGCCACGTCGTCATCGCCACCGGCTCGTGGGGTCCGGGGATGAACCCGGTCAAGGAGGGGCAGGAGAACATCACGGACGCCCTGGACTTCCTCTGGAAGACCCAGAACGAAGAGGGCCACACGTTCGGCAAGCGCGTCGCGATCGTCGGCGCCGGCGACGTCGCCATGGACTGCACGCGGACCGCCGCGCGCTGGCCGGGCGTCGAGGCCTCCGAGCTGGTCTACCGGCGCACTGAGCCGTTCATGCCGGCCACCCAGCACGAGGTCAACACGGTGCGTGCCGAGGGTCTGACCGTCTACGAACTGCTGGCTCCCGTGTCGTACGACGGCACGATGCTGCGCTGCGAGGAGATGACGCTGGGCGACGTCGACGCGAGCGGTCGGCGTTCGGTCAAGGGCACGGGCAACCACGTCGAGCTGCAGTTCGACACGGTCGTCGGCGCCACCGGCGCGACGATCGAGACCGAACCGTACGAGCGCAACGGCATCAAGCTCGACGGGCGCGGCAAGGCGGTCCTGGACCGCAACTACCAGTCGTCCGTCGACGGTTGCTTCGTGATCGGTGACGGGCGCAAGGGCCCGGCGACGGTCGTCGAGGCCCTCGGTGACGCCAAGGTGGTCTGCAAGGCGATCCTGGAGTCCCAGGGCATCACCCCGGACTACGCCGAGCCGCACCCGACCCTGCACCAGAAGCCGGAGCCGATCTACGAGCACCGCGCGCTGCTGATCGCGGAGATCAACGGCAAGGCTGAGGGCGACCGCTGCCTCACCTGCCAGGACATTTGCGAGATCTGCACCGAGGTCTGCCCGAACCGCGCCAACGTGGCGATTACCGTGCCCGGGTTTTCCGACCCGCACCAGATCGTCCACATCGATGGCCTGTGCAACGAGTGCAACACGTGCGGCACGTTCTGCCCGCACGCCGGTCTGCCCTACAGGGACAAGATCACCGTGTTCTGGACGCGCGAGGACTTCGACGACTCGACCAACGCTGGCTTCCTCCCGCTGCCGGGCAAGGACCACACGTACCTCGTGCGTTTGCCGGGCGGCGACATCTTCGAGCACAGCCAGTCGCAGGATTACCAGCGGGCGAACAAGCTCACGTCCGACATGGAGCGGGTGTTGGAAGCCCTCGAGGGCAGCTACTCCTACCTCCTCACGCCGGCGTTGTGAGCGGGAGATACAGATGATTATCGACAACGGTCCCGTCATCACGAACGACCCGGACAACCCGTTCATCGAGAACGGTGCGGTCCGGATCGAGGGTGACACCATCACGGCAGTCGGCGCCTCGGCCGCGATCCGCGGTGCACACGCGGGCGAGGAGGTGGTGGACGTCGGCGGACGGGTGATCCTGCCCGGTCTCATCAACGCCCACACCCATGCCTACAGTCACTACGCCCGCGGGATGGCCGCGAGCCAGCAGGGGACCACCTTCACGGGTGTGCTCCATATGCTGTGGTGGAAGCTCGACCGGCTGCTCGAGATGGAGGACGTCGAACTCAACACCTCGACGACCTTCCTGGAGTCGATCCGCAACGGGATCACGACGGTGTTTGACCATCACTCGAGTCCTCACGCCGTCCTCGGATCCCTGCAGACGCAGGCCGAGGCGGCCCGGGCCTTGGGGATCCGCGCGAGCCTGTGCTACGAGACCTCCGACCGCGACGGCCCGGAGATTCTCGCCCAGCAGATCGAGGAGAACGTCTCCTTCATGAAGGAGACCAACTCCGGCGAGCAGGACCTGATCAAGGGCCTGTACGGCATCCACGCCTCGTTCACGGTCTCGCAGGAGACGCTGGAGCGGGCGGTGGCGGCCGTGAAGGACGCCGGCGTCGCCGGGTTCCACGTGCACACCGCGGAGGGCCCGGAGGACGAGCCCAACTCCGAGGGCGTGTGCGGCAAGCGCATCGTGGAGCGGTTCAACGATGTCGGCCTGCTCGGGGATCAGACGATCCTGGTGCACTGCGTTCACCTGAACGAGGCCGAAATGGACCTCGTCAAAGCCACGGACACCTCCGCGGTCACGAACCCGCACTCCAACATGGCTAACGCGGTGGGCGTGACCAAGCTGACCGAGATGCTGCGCAAGGGCATCCGTATCGGGCTCGGTACGGACGCCTATCTGGCGGACGTGCTGCAGTCGGCGACCGTAGCCAAGATCGCGCAGAGTCACCGCCTGGGCGACCCGACGGTCGGATTCATGGACGCGGCCACAGCGCTCTTCCAGAACAACCCGGCCATCGCGGGCAAGTACTGGAAGAAACCGGTCGGCGTCCTGAAGCCCGGTGCGTACGCCGACGTGATCACGCAGAGTTATGTACCGCAGACACCGATGAACGGGTCCAACACGATCGGACACCTTCTGTTCGGCATGACCGGTGCCTTGACCAACGACACCATGGTCAACGGCCAGTGGATCATGCGCGATCGGAAGATCCTGACCGTGGACGAGGATCGGATCCTCGCCCGCTCGAGGGAGCGCGCGCCTCGCGTCTGGGCACAGATGTGAGTCAGTGACGCCATGGCGGCCGGCTGCCTCTCCTGACATCGGAGCGGGAGGAGCCGGCCGCCTCCGCACGCCCCTCTCGCGGGGGATGCTGGCGCTCGTCCCCGAAGCCATCACTCACCTACAGGAGCAGGAGCATGAAACCGTCTCGTTGCATCAAGAACCCGTACGTCGACCGAGCCAGCATCCCGCCGCTGGACAGGGCCAGCGCGTACTTCCACGCGACCCTGCCCGGCTTCGTCCCGACGCCGCTGCGTCCCGCGCCGGAGACCGCAGAGGCCCTCGGCGTTCGATCGGTGCACGTCAAGGACGAGTCGATGCGGATCGGCATGCCGGCCTTCAAGATCTTGGGAGCCTCCTGGGCCACCTACCGGGTCATGTGCGACAACTTCGGCGTCGAGCCCAGCCAGGAACCGAGCCTGGAAGAGCTCAAGCGCATGGTGAAGGTGTCCGGCAAGACGCCGACGCTCGTCTCGGCGACGGACGGCAACCACGGCCGCGCTGTCGCCCGCATGGCGAAGCTGCTCGACCTGTCGTCGATCATCTACGTGCCGCACGACATGGTCGAGAGCCGGATGAAGGCGATCTCGCGCAACGGCGCAGACGTCCGCAAGGTCGACGGCAACTACGATGACGCGGTCGCGGCCGCGGCCTCGGTGATGGACGACACCCACCTGGTCGTGTCGGACACCTCGTGGGAGGGCTACCAGGACTGCCCGCAGTGGGTCATCGACGGCTACGGCACGATGCTCACCGAGATCACCGATCTCATCGACAGGCGCCGCGTGCCGGAACCCACCGTGGCCGCGTGCCAGGTGGGCGTGGGCGCGTTCAGCGCCGCGTTCGCGCGCGGCTTTGCGCACCGGCCGGCGCGGATGCTCGTCGCCGTCGAGCCGACCAGCGCAGACTGCCTCATGGAGTCCATCCTGAACGATGGCGAGATCACCACCCTTGCGGAGACCCCGACCACCTGCATGGCCGGACTCTCATGCGGGACGCCGTCGCCGCTCGCGTGGCCGACCAACAAGGCCGCGTACGACTATTTCGTCTCAACCGACGACGCCCACGCCGAGCAGGCCACTCGCCTTCTCTACGAGGACTACATCAACGCGGGAGAGTCCGGCGCCGCGGGCCTGGCGGGCCTGCTGCAGCAAGGCACGGAGCTCGGCCTGAACAGGGACGATGACGTCATGGTCATCCTCACCGAGGGCGTCACCGACCCGGTCAACTTTGCCCGGATCGTCGGCACCCAAGTCGTGTAGCCCGCCTTGTCTGCTCCTGCACGGGTGTGACGAAGGGCCGGATCCCCCCGCGGGGGGATCCGGCCCTTCGTCGTGCCATGGAAAGAAAGCGCCGGGTCGTTCAGGAGACGACCCAGGTCCCGGTCTCGCCCCGCAGGCCCTCGGGGAGTTTGTCCAGCGAGGTGATCAGGGTGCGTCGGCCCGGGCCGGACTTGGCGAAGTTGATCGCCGCCTGAATCTTCGGGCCCATCGAGCCGGCGGGAAACTGCCCCTCCGCCATGTACTTCTCGGCGTCCGCCACGGTCATCTCGGACAGGTCCCGCTGAGTGGGCTTGCCGAAGTCGATGGAGACCTTCTCGACACCGGTGAGGATGGCGAGCGAGTCGCACTCGGTGTCGGCCGCCAGCAGGATCGACGTCAGGTCCTTGTCGATGACGGCGTCGATGGCCTTGGTCCAGCCGTCCCGCGTGACCACGGGGATGCCGCCGCCACCACCGGCGATGACGACATAGCCGGACGAGACCAGGTCTTTGACCGACTCCTTCTCCAGGATGGTCACGGGCGTCGGGGACGCGACAACTTCGCGCCAACCGCGGCCGGAATCCTCGATGAACGTCTTGCCCTGGGCGACGTACTCGTCGGCCTGCTCCTTGGTGAAGAAGGCGCCGATCGGCTTGGTCGGGTTGGCGAAGCCGGGGTCGTTGGCGTCGACGAGGCATCGTGACACGACGGTCGTGACCGTCTTGCCGGAAACGCCCTGCTTGGTCATTTGGTTCTCGATGGCGTTCTGCAGGTGGTAGCCGATGTAGGACTGGCTCATCGCGACGCACTCGGACAGCGGCATGATGCGCTCTTCGTGCATGCCCGCCTTGCCAAGGTCGATGTTCGTCTTGATCATCCCGACCTGGGGGCCGTTGCCGTGGCAGATGACGACCTCGTGACCGTCCTTCAGTAGGCCGACGATCGGGGTGGCGATGACGCCGACGGTCTCGACAAGCTCGTCGAAGTCGACGCCGAGGGCGTTGCCGCCCAGGGAGACCAAGATTCGCGACATAGTATCTTCCTTTCCGATGAATGGTTCGTCAACGCAGTCCGGGGCGACCGCCTCAGGCGGACGCCCCGGACCACGGGAAAGCTATGGCCTACTTGTTGGCCGTGTAGTGCGTCGGAAGCACGCTGTAGAGCGCGGCGCAGCGGACCAGGTCGTCCTTCCACTGCAGCTCGTTCGGAGCGTGCGCCTGGGCCTCGGAGCCCGGGCCGTAGCCGATGGTCGGGATGCCGTGGCGGCCCGCAGTGGCCACACCGTTGGTGGAGAAGGTCCACTTGTCGATGCGGGGTTCGCCGAACAGCCCGCGGTGCGCGTCAGCGGCAGCCTTGACCTCGGGGGAGTCCTCCGGCAGCACCCAGGTCGGGAAGTAGCACTGCTGGCCGTACTCCATCCCGGTCCACGCGGTCGACTTGTAGTCGTAGCAGGACACCTTGGCGCCGTACTTCTTGGCCGCCGGTAGCTCCTCGATCTCCTTGATCGCGCCCTGCCACGTCTCGCCGTCCGTCAGACGACGGTCGAGGGAGACGGAGCAGCTGTCCGCCACGGCGCACCGTGACGGGCTGGTGAAGAAGATTTCGGAGGTGGTGACGGTGCCCTTGCCCAAGAACTCGTCCATGTGGAGCCGGTCGTTCAGGTCGCGGATCTCCAGCAGGAGCTCGGCCATCTTGTAGATGGCGTTGTCGCCACGCTCGGGAGCGGAGCCGTGACAGGAAACACCGGCCACGTCCACGCGGATCTCCATGCGGCCTCGGTGGCCACGGTAGATGCCCCCGTCGGTCGGCTCGGTGGAGACGACGACGTCCGGCTTCTCGTTCTCTTCCTCGATGAGGTAGAGCCAGCACATGCCGTCACAGTCCTCTTCCTGGACCGTGCCGGCCACCATGTAGGTGTACTTGTCGTTGAGAAGGCCAAGGTCCTTGGCGATCTTGCCGCCATAGACCGCGGACACGACGCCGCCCAGCTGGTCGGAGCCACCGCGGCCGCCGATGAGCTCGTCGTCCTCGAAGCCGTCGAACGGGTCGAACTTCCAGTTGTCGACGTTGCCGACGCCGACGCAGTCGATGTGGCCGTCGAAGCAGATCTTCGTCGGGCCGCTGCCCAGGTAACCGAGCGCCGAGCCAAGACCGTCGATCCGGGTCTTGTCGTAGCCGAGCTTGTCCATCTCGGCGACGATGAGGCGAGACTTGGCCTCTTCCTGGCAGCTCTCACCCTTGTTCTTGATGAGCGCGCGCAGGAACGCGGTCATGTCGGCGCGGTAGCTCTCTGCCGCTTCGCTGACCTTCGCGTAGTCGATCTCGGGCATGTGGTTCTCTCTTCCTCCATCGGTGGCGGGGTTCGGGCGGGATCCATCCGCCCGGACCCCGTGGGTGTACGGGGGTGCTGCTTGTCGATCAGCCGCGGGTCGTCACTGGGCCCAGCGCGGGCCTGCGTTGTTCCACAGGTCGTTGAGCTTCGCGATCGGGTCCTTGACCTTCATGAGGAAGAGCATCGAGGCGATCGCATACGGCTTGTTGCTGGCTTCCTTGTACATCGGGACGCGGTAGCGGTCGAACACCGAGTTCGCGACCTCGCCCTCGTCGCAGGAAAGGCCGGTGATGTCCGCGGGCAGCGGGTGCATGTAGAGGCCCTTGCCGTCCTTGGTCTTGGCCATCATGTCTTCGGTGGTCTCCCAGCCCTTGTGCTCCGCGTTCTGCGTCAGCAGGCGCTGCTCAAGGGCGTGGATTCCCTCCTGGTCGCCGTTGCCGTAAAGCACCGTGCGCTCCTCCATGGCGGCGAACGGGGCCCAGGACTTCGGGCAGACGATGTCCGCGCCCTCGAACGCGTCCGACATGTCGTGGGTGACGCGGAAGCTGCCACCGGTCTCGGCGGCGTACTTGGCGGCGACGTCGCGCGGCTCCTGCATGACGTCGTAGCCCTCCGGGTGGGCCAGGACGATGTCCATGCCGAAGCGGCTCATCAGGCCGATCATGCCCTGCGGGACAGACAGCGGCTTGCCGTAGCTGGGGGAGTACGCCCAGGTCATGGCCAGCTTCTTGCCGCGCAGGTTCTCCAGACCACCGAACTCGTGGACCAGGTGCAGCAGGTCGGCCGTCGCCTGGGTCGGGTGGTCGATGTCGCACTGCAGCGACACGATCGTGGGACGCTGCTCGAGGACCCCCTCGTTGTAGCCCATCTGCACGTACTCGGAAAAGGCCTGCATGTACGTGTGGCCCTTGCCGATGTACATGTCATCGCGGATGCCGATGACGTCGGCCATGAACGAGATCATGTTGGCGGTCTCCATGACCGTCTCACCGTGGGCGACCTGCGACTTGCCCTCGTCGAAGACCTGCTCTTCCAGACCTAAGAAGTTGCACGCCGAAGCGTACGAGAAGCGGGTGCGGGTCGAGTTGTCGCGGAACAACGAAATGCCCAGGCCGGAGTCGAAGATCCGGCAACTCCTGTTGTTCTCACGAAGGGCGCGCAGGGCGTCGGCCACCGCGAGCACCGCCTTGAGCTCGTCCTCGCTCTTATCCCAGGTCAGGAAGAAATCGTCCTGGTACAGGTTCTTGAAGTCCAGGCCCTGGAGGGCGTCCAGCTGCGTCTTAAAATCCATGGGGCGAGTCAACTCCTCTGCGTCGTTGCAATGATGTCGACATGCGCCAAGGGGGAAGCATGCCGTGAATATGGCTAACTATGGCTATCGTTGAGATGACTATGGCCATAGTCTACGATACAACTCGTCATCGGGCAAGGCGTTCGACTAAGATGTCCGACTATGAACACCTCCTCCTCCCAGGCGCGCGAGGATGCTGTCGCGATCCTGGCCAGCGCGCCCTCCGTGCTGGCCAAAGCGGCCGCGTTCGTGAACAGCGACGGCGCGGACCCCCACCTCGAGTGGTCGAAAGTGGCGGCGCTCGCCGCGGAGAACGTGCTGTCCAGCGGCGATCGTGCTTTTTTGGGCATTTGCGCCGACGTTGCGGGGAGTACCGCTGACGGAGCCCACCCCGAGCTCAGTTTCGGGGCGCGCTGGGACAGCCTGGACGGCCAACACCAAGCGGTGATCGCGAGCGTCCTGACGGCGTCCGCCCAGAGCAAGCAGGCCAGAGAACGTCAGGTGCTCGAACAGTTCGGCGTGCCCTCGGCCTACCCCGCCGTGACGCGCTCGCACATGGTCCGCGTCCGGTTGGGAGCGGACCAGCCTGCCGTCACCAACGATGCGTTGGGTCGGGAGCGGGTCGGGTACCGCGAGGGGGCTTCGGATCACGAGTTGTGGCTGCGTGGCCGGGGTGTCTGGCGCATGCAGGCCGATCGCGTCGTCGACAGCGAGTACCTGCTGATCGCCCACTCCGGCATCGTGCGTATGGTCGGTACGATCGATGGCCTCACCATTCACGGCGACCGCATCGCCATCATCGGTCGACCGTTGGGATCGCACCCCTTGATCGGGCAGCTGGACCCCCTGGACAACAACAGTCAGAATCCGGTGGCGTACGGCGACTTCGACGAGTCCGCCTGGGCCTAGGGGGGCATCTGCTAGGACGCCTCGTTCCACCCCGTGTGTCGCGACTGCGGCGTCGACGGTGACGCCGCAGTCTTTGACGTCACGAGGTTCGTGCGCCCGGCGAGCGTCCATAGACGCTCGCCGCCCCCGGTGGCGCGAGCCCATCGGACTCGCGCCACCGGGAGAGCCCGCCAGCTGCTGCCGGCGAACCGTCATGCTCAGCCATTGCTCCATGACGTGATCGCCTTCATATACTGCGCGCGCTCGAAATCCGCCGGATTGCCCACCGAGCCAGCGCTCATGCTGCCGCACAGCTGCTTCACGGACTCGTACTCACGCTCCGCGAGCCAACTGCGGGTGCCCTGCAACAGGTCCGTGACGTAGTCCGTGCCGTTCTTCAGCAGCGCGGACGTGACGCAGGCCACGTTGGCTCCGACGAGCAGCGTCTTGACGACATCCTCGGCCGTGTGGACGCCACCCGTCGCGGCCAAGCTGTACCCAGGCATCTGGGATCGGAGGATGCCGATCCAGCGCATTCTCAGCCGCAACTCGGTCGATGTGGACAACGAGATCTGCGGGTTGACCGTCAGCTCCTCCAGGTCGATGTCGGGGCCGAAGAACCGATTGAACAGGACGAGCCCGTCGGCGCCCGCGTCACGAGCCCGGACGGCGAAGTTGGCCAGAGACTGGAAGTTCTGGCTGATCTTCAACGCCAGCGGGACGTCGATCGCGCTCTTCACCTCCTCAATGACCCCTAACTTCTGGGCCTCCACGTAACCCGCATCCTGCGAGGCGTCGGTGTTGACCGCGTAGAGGTTGAGTTCCACGGCGTCCGCGCCCGCGTCCGCCATCATCGTGGCGTAGCGCGCCCAGCCGCCCTTGCGGGAGGCGTTGACGCTCGCGATCACCGGAATCTTCAAGGCGGCCTTCGCCTCCGCGACGAGCCGGACGTGACGGTCCGGTCCGTAGCCCGATGTGTCGATCTCGGATAGCGGCGCCGACTCGAATTCGACGAAGCTATCGCCGACGTTCATGATGTCGGACGCGGCGAACTCCTCGGCCTCGACCTCCTCCTGGAAGAGGCTCGGCAAAACGACGGCCGCAGCGCCGGCCTCCTGGAGCCTCAGCATGCTCTCGACGTTGCCCGTCCCGGGCCCCGCGGAGATGACGATCGGTCCCGAGAGGTCCAACCCGAGGTAGGAGACGCTCAGGTCCGGACCGGCGCTGGTCTGCACGGTGGTCATGCCTTGTCCTTCGTGGTCGTGATGGCCGGGGCATTGGGCGTCGGGGTCGGGTCATCCGGTCCCTCCTCGGGCACGGGGAGCCCCGTGGGGAGCGCCCGCTCGATGCCCGCCATCTGGCTGTAGTAGCGCCAGCGCTCGTCAACATCGTCCTGGGCGAGAGAGAACAACTCCTCCGCACGCTCCGGGTTGCTGCGTCGCAGCATCGCGAACCGCGCCTCTTTGGCCATGAAGTCGGAGATCGGTCCCGAAGGTGCCTTTGAGTCGAGCGTGAGCGGTTGAGCGTGCTCGTCGTCGCTCGGGCGGAATCGGTAGAGCGGCCAATAACCCGTCGACACCGCCAGGGCTTGTTGCGTCATGGAGGTCTCCATGTCGATGCCGTGGGCGATGCAGGTCGAGTAGGCGATGATGATGCTCGGGCCGTCCCAAGCCTCCGCTTCGAGCAGCGCCCGGACGGTCTGTTGCTGGTTGCCGCCCATCGATACCTGCGCTACGTACACGTTGCCGTAGGACTGCGCAATGACACCGAGGTCCTTCTTGTTGGTGCCCTTGCCCGCGGAGGCGAACTTCGCCGCCGCGCCACGCGGGGTGGCCTTGGACGCCTGGCCGCCGGTGTTGGAGTAGACCTGCGTGTCCATCACGAGGATGTTCACGTTGCGCCCGCTGGCGAGCACGTGGTCCAGACCGCCGTAGCCGATGTCGTACGCCCAGCCGTCGCCTCCGAAGATCCAGATCGACTTGTTGACGAGCTCATCGGCGAGGCTGCGCAGCGACTGGGCCTCCGGGGAGTCCAAGCCCTCCAACTCGCCCTTCAGCTGCTCGACCCGGACGCGCTGCGCCTGGATGCCGGTCTCGGCGGACTGGTCCGCCTCGAGCAGATCCTTGACCAGGTCGGCGCTGAGCTGGTCGGCAAGCATCGTGACGTACCGCTTGGCGTCGGAGTGCTGGTGCTCCCAGGCGAGGCGCATGCCCAGGCCGAACTCGGCGTTGTCCTCGAACAGGCTGTTGCTCCACGTCGGACCCCGCCCGTCGGCGTTCGTCGTGTACGGCGTCGTCGGCAGGTTGCCGCCGTAGATCGACGTGCAACCGGTGGCGTTGGCGATGACCATTCGGTCACCGAACAGCTGCGTCAGCGTTTTGATGTACGGCGTCTCACCGCAACCCGAGCAGGCCGATGAATACTCGAACAGGGGCTCCAGCTGAGACACGCCCTTGACCTGGTCGTGCCGCACGTCCTCGCGCGCCACCTCAGGGATACCGAGGAAGAAGTCGAAGTTCGCGCGCTCGTCCTCCAGGTGGTCCAGCCGCGGCTCCATGTTGATGGAGCGGTGCTTGACCTGGGTCTTGCTCTTGGCCGGGCAGACGTCCACGCAGATGCCGCACCCCGTGCAGTCGTCCGGGGCCACCTGCACGATCAGCTGGTGGTTGGGCAGACCCCGGTTCGCGTACTTCTTGGACTGCAGCGTCTCGGGTCGACCCTCAAGGCCGTCGTCGGGCATGACCTTGATGCGAATCGCCGTGTGCGGGCACACGACCGCGCACTTGCCGCAGTCGATGCACAGGCTGGGATCCCAGATCGGGATCTTCTCCGCGATGCCGCGCTTCTCGTACTTCGCCGTCCCCGTCGGCCAGGTGCCGTCCACGGGCAGCGCAGACACGGGCAGCAGATCGCCTTCGCCGCGCAGCATGACCGCGGTGACCCTCTTGAGGAAGTCCGGACTCGATTCGGGCATCGCGGGCATGCGGTGCACGTGCCCCGTCGCTGAGCTAGGCACCGGCAGTTCGTGCAGGGCGTCGATCGCCATGTCGATCGCGGCGAAGTTATGCTCGACCACGCTGCGGCCGCGCTTGCCGTACGTCTTCTCGATGGAGGCCTTGATCCGCGGGATCGCCTCCTCCTGCGGCACGACGCCGGACAGGTAGAAGAAGCAGGGCTGCATGACCGTGTTGATGCGTTTGCCCAAGCCGGCGCGGTGTGCGACGGCGGCCGCGTCGATGACGAACGGACGCAGCTTGCGGTCGATGATGATCTGTTGGACCTCGGCCGGGATCTGTTCCCAGGTCTCATCCAGCGCGTAGGGCGTGTTGATCAGAATCGGAGCGCCTGGCTTGGCCACGTCAACGGTCGCCATCTGGTTCAGCAGGTCGAACTGGTGGATCGCGACGAAGTCGGCCTCCTCCACGAGGTACGCGGAGTCGATCGGCGTGTTGCCAAAGCGCAGGTGGGAGATGGTCGTGGCGCCCGACTTGCGGGAGTCGTAGACGAAGTAACCCTGCGCGTACCGGCCTTCGTCCTCGCCGATGATCTTCACCGAGTTCTTCGACGCGCCGACGGTGCCGTCGGAGCCCAGGCCGTAGAAGACGGCGCTCAATGCCTCGGAGTCCACCTTGAAGTCGGTGTCTACCGGCAGCGAGAGGTGGGTGACGTCGTCGATGATGCCCACGGTGAAGCGCTTCAGTGGGGCGTCCTTGGCCAGCTCGTCGAAGACCGCCTTGGCCATCGGCGGCGTGTATTCCTTGCTCGACAGTCCGTATCGGCCACCGATGATCTTCGGCATCCCGCCGTCGAAGTGCTCCGTGTTCTCGGAGGCCACCAGCACGACGTCCTGCAGCACCGGCTCGCCGGTTGCGCCCGGCTCCTTGGTGCGATCCAGGACCGCGATGCTCTTGACCGTTTTCGGCAGCGCGGCGATGAACTCAGCCTCGGGGAACGGTCGGTAGAGGCGGATGACCGCCACACCGACCTTCTCGCCCCGCGCGTTGAGGGCGTCTGCGGCCTCACGGGTGGCGCCGGTGCCGGAACCCATGATGACGACGACGCGCTCGGCGTCGGGGGCGCCGTGGTAGTCCACGAGGTGGTATTGGCGCCCCGACCGTTCGGCCAGCTCGTCCATGCACTCCTGCACGATCCTGCCGGCCGCGTTGTAGAACGGGTTACAGGCCTCGCGGGACTGGAAGAAGGTGTCCGGGTTCTGGGCCGTGCCACGCAGTGTGGGCGCGTCGGGGGTGAGTCCGCGCTTCCGGTGCGCGAGGACGTCCTCCTCGCGGATCAGCGACCGCATGTCGTCCATGCTGAGCATCTGAATCTTGTTGACCTCGTGGCTGGTCCGGAAGCCGTCAAAGAAGTGGCAGACGGGGATCCGGGAGCGCAGCGTGGCCGCGTGCGACACCAACGCGAAATCGTGTGCCTCCTGCACCGACGACGCGCAGAGCAACATCCAGCCGGTCATCCGGGCGCTCATCACGTCGGAGTGGTCGCCGAAGATGCTCAGGGCGTGCGTGGCGAGCGTGCGCGCGGCCACGTGCAGGACGGTCGGAGTCAACTCGCCGGCGATCTTGTACATGTTCGGGAGCATCAACAGCAGCCCCTGCGATGCCGTGAAGGTGCAACCGAGGACGCCCTTGGTGACGACGCCGTGGAGCGCGCCGGCCGCGCCTCCTTCGGACTGCATCTCCACGACCTCGGGCACGGCACCCCACATATTGGTGCGTCCGGCGGCGCTCCACGCGTCTGCCGACTCGCCCATTGCCGAACTCGGCGTGATGGGGTATACCGCGATGACCTCGCTGAGTGCGTGTGCGACGGTCGCGGCGGCATCGTTGCCGTCCATCGTCGCCCAGCGCGCTTGCGTGTTCTGCATGCCGCCTGCCTCTCTGACGTTACGTAGGTGCCATTGTCCCAGCCGCCAACGGGCCTGTCAGGGGAACAAGGAAGCCATGATGCGTGCGAACCCACCCTGGCCACTGGTGCCGTGACGCGGGAGTGTCCCGCCCTCATCCTCCCTAGTCGGGCCGGTGTTCGGGACCGAATTGGGGAAGGTTCTTGCCGTTCAGCGATAAACGGAACCCGGTCGTGGTGGCCGGTGACCGTTGGCCGCGTCGCTATTCTTCACCCACGCTCGGCCGAGGAGCCTCCTGCGCGGCGCCATCCTCGCGGACCGGCGCAGCGCGTGGGTGGAGCGCGCTCAGGCCGTCGGGTCGGTGCCGGGCAGTGCCGCGGCGGCCTCCAGGATCGTCCAGGCCTGCAGCTGGGAGCTCAGCTCCGTCGGACGCCGCTCGACCGGCTCTGACTCGACCCGGATCGAGGGCTCCGGGGAGAACACCGGCGTGGGGTCGTCCGGACCCCGGCGGCCTCGGCCGTCCCACAGGGCCTGGGCGGTCCCGTCCACGAGCCGGACGGCGACCTCACGCGCCGACTTCTCCAGCCGTACGTCGTGGGCCGCGAGCGCTAGGTAACGCACGAGGATCCCGGTGAACAGCCCGCCGTCGCCGTCGCCGTGAGCGCGCAGCACGGGGGCATCCGGCCGCGCCCGCAGATGCCGGTCGACCAGGTGGACCAGGTCCGCGGCACGCGTGAGCGAGGCGTCCGCACCGTGCGCGAGGAGGGCGCCGATCACGACGCCCTGGTTGTACGTGTACACGGTGTCATCTCGGCGGCCGTCCATGTACAGCGTGTCGAGGACCAGTCCGCTCCCCGGGTCGCGCATGACTTGGTCGATCCACTCCAGGATCGCGCCGGCGCGATCCCCTTGACCGCGCCGCGCAAAATGGATCGCGGCCGGCCCGGAGGCGGGGACGTTCTTGCGGTCGTGCCGGGTCGTCCAGAACAGTCCGCCGCCGAGGTCGCCGGTGTGGGCGAAGCTCAACTGCGCGGAGAGCCGTTCGACGGCGCGCTGAGCGAGGCGATCCGGGGGGATCCCGACGTCGTCGTCGAGTTCCTGGAGCCGGGCCGCGGCGAGAGCCAGCCAGCCCATATCGTCGTAAAAGGAGTTGGTGATGCCCACGCCGTTGCGCAGCCAGATGGTGCGCAGGAGGCGGTGGCCTCGGTGCGCCCAGGCGCGCGCTTCGTCGATCTTGCCCTCCGCGAGCCGACGTCGCCCGACGTCCACCACGGCGTCGAGGTAGTGCGCCTGCCACCAGTACTGCCAGCGCACGTCGAACGGCCAGGAGGACGGTCGGGCGCAGCGGGCGAGGTGGGTGCCCGGGAGGCGCACCAGCGGGCCCCCGAACGTGTCGACCACCGCGCGGGCGGCGGTCTCGGCGCGCGCGGCGGATTCGGTGCGGACGCTGCCCCCGGTGGGAGCGGCGCCGCGCCGTGTGCGCAGACCGTCGGCGCGTTCCGGCGGTTGCGGGGATGAGGATCGAGGCACGATATCAGCGTGCTCCGTCGTGTCGGTCGATGCGGCGGGGGCCGGTTACCACATCGCTCAACCGGGCGAACCGCGCTGCGAAGGGCATTGATTCGCTGCACAAGGCTCAAGTTCGGCGCTCAGCGACCGTATGAGGAACACGTGAGTGAACTGCGTCGCGACATTGCCGAGGCGGCCGTGAGGATGGCCGTCACGTTCGGCACGCGATCCGCGATGCGCGACCTCGAGGGGGAGCTCGAGGTCGGCGAAAGGGTCATCGATCTGGCGGCATGCTCATACGCCGGGGCGGCCGGACTCGCCGCGCTCACGAACCAGCGGGTCCTGGCGATCCGCGACGACTACAGCAAGCACCAGGTGCAGTTCGCCACCCTCGGCGACATCCAGACCATCGACTACGACCCGAACGTCCATGACGGTTTCGCCGTGTTCACCGCGAAGGCGCGTCTCGTGGTCCGCAAGATGCGCCGCGTCGACGGAGACCGACTGGTGGACGGTCTCCTCGTCCGTGCGCCGCACATCGAGGTGCACGTCACTCGGCCAGGGCGCGATTCTGCGGCGCAGCGGGGCGTGGAGTCCGGCTCGTCCGGTCGGCATCGTAAACCCGCGCCGAGTCGGGCCGTCGCGGCGGCCGCGGTGGACGCTGCCGCAGCTCAGGCCGGCGCCGCGCAGCAGGCCGCCCAGAACGCGGCTACCCAGAACGCGCCCGACCAGAACGCGCCCGACCAGAACGCCACGGCCCGGCCACCCGAACCTGCGGGTCCGTCCGAGGCCGGAGCGAGGTCCGCGCCCCGCCCGAGCGCCGAGCCGGTGCCCGGCTCCGCGGCGCCGCGGCAGGCCACAGACCAGGAGATCCTGCTCGGCGTCCTCGCCGACCTGCACACCCAGGGGGTGCCGACCTCCGAGGAGTTCGCCGCCAAAGTTCGACAGGTCGTGGCCCCGGATTGACGTCCCCGAGGCACGAGCCCCGTGCCCGGAGACCGCCGTACCCTGAAGACGACCCGAGCCGTCCGCGCTCGCGGGGAGGGGCAGACCATGGTCGACTCGCCGATCGAGCCGGGCGCGGCCGTCGCGTTGCGGTTCACCAAATACGACGGATCGCGACACTGGGAGTACGACCTCCTCGCGCTCGGTGTGGACTCGTCCGGGGTGTGGCTCGGCGGCTGGCCGGGTGACCTGTGCTCACGTCCAGGCAAGGTCATCGACCCAGGCGCGCATTGGGTCACGCTGATCCCACATCTGGGCGACTGGGTGGCGACGTGGAACGCGCCCGGTGGGGTGCTGGGGGCGGCGCTCTACATCGACGTCACCGACAGCCCCCGGTGGGTCCGCGACCCGACCGGCGAACCCGAATGGACGCTGGCCGCCGTCGACCTCGACCTTGACGTGGTGCGTCGGTTCACGGGTCAGGCGTACATCGACGACGAGGACGAGTTCGAGGAGCACCGCGTCGGATGGGGCTACCCCGACGGCCTGGCGCGTCGCGCGCGTGAGACCGCGGACGCACTCCTCGCGGCGGTGCTGGCGCATGCGGAACCCTTCGGTGAGGTGGGTACCGCGTGGCTCACCCGTTGCCGGGAGTGGACTCGCCTCGAGGTCGCCGGCCGACGGGGCCGCCGAGGCCCGGAGCCGTCGGGACGTTGCCGTTGACGTCAGTCGACGACGTTGAGCCGCGTCAGCTCCGGACGTTTCGGGAGGCGCTGGTCGCCTGAGGAGCGCCCCGTGAGGCGTCGCCGGACCCACGGACCGAGATACTGCGCGGCCCAGTCCCTGTTCTGGCGGGCCCACTGCGCACGGCCGGGTGCCGGACGCGCCGGCAGGGGAGTCTCCCACGCCCGGCCCGAGAGCAGTCCGACCGCCGACGAGCTCAGATCGTGAGAGCTCAGTTCGTGCGGGCCCAGGTCGTGGGGGCCCAGGCCGAGGGCCGCGAAAGCAGCCAGCGCGACGCGTCGGTGACCTTCGGTCGTCATGTGGATCCGGTCCTCGGCCCACATCTGCCAGTCCTGCAGGGCCGTGAAGCCCCACTGGTCGATGACGTGGCAGCCGTGTCGTCGCGCGATGGTCCACACGTTGGCGGTATGGATGGCGTGACGTCCGCGCAGGGCCCCGATCAGCGGCGCGCCCGCGGGGTCCGTCGGGGTGGCGAGCAGCACGTCCGCCCCGCTCGAGCGAGCCGTCTCGACCGCCCGCTCGAGCCGTCCGGCCAGGGCCGTTAAGTCGACCCGCGCGCGCATGATGTCGTTCGCTCCGCCGACGATCGAGATCAGGTCGGGGCGCAGCGCCAGGCCGAGCGGCAGCTGTCGGTCGGTCACGTCGTCGAGAAGACGTCCGCGGATGGCCAGGTTCGCGTAGGAGAACTCTGCCCCGCGAACCCGCGCCACCCTGGCCAGCAGGGTGGCCAGGCGGTCGGCCCAGCCGACGAACTCGTCCGGCGCGTCGGGGTCGGGGTCGCACATGCCTTCGGTGAACGAGTCGCCGATGGCGACGTAGCGACGCCAGGGCGCCACCGGACTTCCCGGAGCGGCGGGGGAGCTGGTCGGCGGCGGCTCGGACAGCGGGATGTCGCCGGGCGAGGCCACTGCGTCCCGTGCGGGTGGTGTGGCCGGGGCGCCGTCGCTCACGGGAGGCTCCAATCGATCGGGTCCGCGCCCTGCGCCAGCAGGGCGGCGTTGGCGCGACTGAAGGGACGCGAGCCGAAGAACCCCGAGCCGGCGGAGAGCGGTGACGGATGCGGTGACTCGATGCGGGGGATGGGGCCGAGGGCGGGCCCCAGGTTGCGCGCGTCGCGGCCCCAGAGGATCGCGACCAGCGGATGCCCGGCGGCGCCGCGTTCGGCCAGGACGTCGATAGCTCGCGCGGTGACCTCCTCCCAGCCCTTGCCGCGGTGGCTTCCGGACGCGCCCTGGCGGACGGTGAGGACGCGGTTGAGCAGCAGCACGCCGCGATCGGCCCACGGTGTGAGGTCGCCCGTCGTCGGCGTCGGCAGCCCGAGGTCGGTGGCGAGCTCGCGGAACATGTTGACCAGCGAGCGGGGGATGGGATGCACGTCCGGGGCCACGGAGAACGACAGGCCGACGGCGTGCCCGGGGGTGGGGTACGGGTCCTGCCCCACGATGAGCACTCGAACGTCCTCCAGCGGTCGTTCGAAGGCGCGCAGGATGTGCCGTCCGGCCGGTAGGTAGCCGCGGCCCGCGGCGACCTCGGCGCGCAGGAACCCCCCGAGCTCGCTCACCCGGTCAGCGACCGGGTCAAGCGCGTTGGACCACGTGGGATGCACCAGCTCAGCAAGGGGTTGAGGGTGCGCCACGCCGCCCACCCTAATGGGCAGCAGCACGGCCGATCGCTGCGGGCACCGGCCGGCGAGGGGTCGTTCTCAGGGTGGATTCTGCTCCCACTCAGGGTGGAACCAGGCCTCTCCCTGAAGCGTCGCGGCGTGTGATCTCCATACAGTGGCCGTGGGCTTCCGGCCGTTCACCCGGCATGGGCCCGGACAGATTTCTCACCGACCAGGGGGACTGAACGACCATGGGATTCTTCCGCCGTACCGCCGACGAGGGCCGAAGCGGCCCATCAACTCCGACCGACGCGGTGGAAGCCACGCACAGCGACCCAGCGGCTCCGGACGCCTCGGGCTCGCCCGGGCCGTCCGGAGCGTCCGGAGCACCTGGGGCTACGACGACCGCCACGCCGGCTCCCGCCGCGCAGCGAGGCGTCGCCGCGCGCACTCGGGACTTGGTCAAGGTTTTCGGGCGCGGCGACACCCAGGTCGTCGCGCTGAACCGCGTGAGCTTGGACATTTATGCAGGCGAGTACACGGCGATCATGGGGGCCTCCGGATCCGGGAAATCCACGTTGATGCACTGCATGGCCGGGCTCGATCACATCACCGCGGGCCAGGTGCAGGTGGGCGGGGTCGACCTGGCGGGGCTGATCGACAAGGAGCTGACCATGCTGCGCCGCGACAAGGTCGGTTTCGTGTTTCAAGCATTCAACCTCATCCCGACGTTGACGGCTCGGGAGAACATCGTGCTGCCGTTGTCGATCGCCGGTCGCAGGCCGGACCAGCAGTGGTTCGATACCGTGATCGCGGCCACCGGCCTCGGAGACCGTCTGTCCCACAAGCCGTCCGAACTCTCCGGCGGGCAGCAGCAGCGGGTCGCGTGCGCCCGGGCCCTGGTGTCCCGGCCAGACATCGTCTTCGCCGACGAACCGACCGGCAACCTTGACTCGGTCTCGAGTGGCGAGGTCCTCGCGTTCCTGCGGCGAAGCGTCGATGAGTTCGGGCAGACCGTCGTCATGGTGACGCACGACGCGACGGCCGCAAGCATCACCGACCGGGTGATCTTTCTCGCGGACGGCCAGGTCGTCTACGAGCTGCGCCAACCCACCCCGATGAAGGTTCTGGAGGTTCTGACGGACCTCGACCCTCGGGTGGGCGCGGCTCAGGGCTCGCACGCGGCAACGGGGCCGTCGGCATCGGCGCAGTCCCAGGGGGCCTGAGCCATGCTGAAGGCCTCGTGGAAGAGCCTGTGGGCCCGCAAGGTGTCGCTGTTGCTGTCGACGGTGGCGATCGTGCTCGGTACGGCTTTCGTGGGTGGTTCGTTCACGTTCACGGACATGTTGTCCAGCGCGTTCAAGGGCATCGTGAGCGGTGCGGTCGCGGACGTGAACGTCCAGCCGGCCGACACCGTGCAGTCCATGGGGATGTCCGAGCGGACGCTCGATCCGTCGGTCGTGGACAAGATCAAAGCCGTCGATGGGGTGGAAAGCGCCTTTGGGACCGTCGGCGTCAATGACGCCTACCTCCTCGGCAGGGACGGCAAGCCCGTGAGCGCGGGCGCGCCCGGCATCGCGAACAACTATGTCGACGCTCCGGCGGCCGGCGGCCAGGAGGGCCTGGTCATGAGGTCGGGACACCGGCCGAACGGGTCAGACGAAGTGGTCATCGACCCCGGATCATTGGACAAGATCGGGCTGACGCTCGGCGACAGCGTGCGGATCTACACGAGTGGCAAGCAAGGGGTCGTCGAGAAAAAGGTCGTCGGCACCGCCTTGTACGGCTCGAAGGGGTCAACCGGCGGTGCGACGTACGCGATCTTCGACACGGCCACCGCGCAGCAGCTGTTCCTTGATGGCCGGAACGCCTACCAGGCCGTGTGGGTCACCGTCCAGCCTGGGGCCGATCAGCAGAGCGTCGCGGACGCCGTCGCCAAGGTGCTGCCGGACGGTTTCGTGGCCGAGACTGGCGAGAAGATCGCCGAACAGCTCAACGACGTAGTGGCCTCCGGGTTGGGTTTCATCACGACCCTGCTGCTGGTCTTCGCGGGGATCGCCCTGCTGGTCGGCTCGTTCCTCATCGTCAACACGTTCACGATCCTCGTGGCGCAGCGGGCTCGCGAGCTGGCGCTGTTCCGCGCGATGGGTGCGAGCCGCGGCCAAGTGCGCAACTCGGTGATCTTCGAGGCGTTGATCCTCGGCCTCGTCGGCTCGACGATCGGCCTGGCGCTCGGCATGGGGCTGGCCTTTGGGATCAGCAAGGCGTTCGGCGGCCTGGGGCTCGACATCTCCGGCGCGCCGATGCGGCTCACGCCGATGGCTGTGGCCGCCACGTACGGCGTCGGTATCCTCGTCACGCTGGTCGCCGCGTCCATCCCGGCCGTCCGGGCCAGCCGCGTCCCGCCGGTCGCGGCAATGAGTGGCGACTTCGCGACGGGCGCCTCCGGACTCGGCATGCGAGCCGTCCTCGGGGGGCTGCTGACGGCCGCCGGCGCGGCAGGGTTGCTGTACGGCCTCTTTGGCGAGCCCGCCTTCAACCGGACGTGGGCGATCGGCGTCGGTGCCCTCGGCGTCCTCCTCGGCGTGGCCGCGATCAGCCCGATCCTCGGTGCCCCGGTGATCTGGCTGATCGGCAAGGTCAGCGTCGGCCTGTTCGGGGCGACCGGACGGCTCGCCGAGCTGAACTCGACGCGCAACCCGCGACGCACGGCCATCACGGCGTCCGCGTTGATGATCGGCCTCACGCTCGTGACCGCGTTCGGGCTCGTCGCGTCGTCCGCGAAGGCGAGCACGGACAAGGCGCTTGCGGCGTCGATGCGCACCGACTACGTCGTGCAGTCCATGAACCAGATGCCGTTCTCCCCGGCCATCGGCGACGAGATGGTGAAGGTCGATGGCGTACGGGACGTCTATCGTCTCCGGTTCGTGTCGGTGCAACTGGCGGGTGAGCCCGAGTTCATCGGAGCGATGACCCCGGCGAGCTTCGACAAGATCCTCAAGCAGACGATGGACGCGGGGTCGTTGGGGGACTTCCGCAAGAACACCCTCCTCGTGAGCGAACCGTTCGCCACCTCCAAGGGTTGGACGGTCGGCCAGGGCGTGCCCGCCGAGATCAACGGTCAGAAGCTGTCGCTCACGATTGCGGGGATCTACTCGACGGAGAAGGGCACCGGCCTGGGCTCTGCGATGACGACCGTCGACACGATCGAAGGCGTGGGGATGCTGGCGACCGACACGCTGCTGGGTGTCGACCTCACGCCGGGCGCCGACGCTGCCTCGGCGAAGGCGCAGCTCGACGCGATTGTGCAGCCGCTGCCCCTGGTCAACGTCCTGGACCAGAAAGAGTACGCGGACGCGCAGGCCCAGCAGCTCGACGTGGTGCTCTACGTGCTGTATGCACTGCTGGGCCTCGCCATCGTGATCGCGATCTTCGGGGTGGTCAACACCCTGGGCCTGTCGATCATCGAGCGCAGGCGGGAGATCGGGCTCCTGCGGGCGGTGGGGCTGACGAAGGGGCAGGTACGCAGGATGATCGTGCTCGAGTCGACGACGATCTCGCTACTGGGCTCAGCGCTGGGGATCGGGTTGGGCCTGCTCTTCGGCTTCGCCTTCCAGCGCGCCCTCGCGGACGACGGACTGACAGAGCTGGCTCTGCCCTGGCCGCAGCTGATCGCCTCCGTGGTGATCGCGCTGGTGGTGGGGGTCCTCGCGGGCCTGTGGCCGGCGATGCGCGCCACGCGCGTCGACATCCTGCGTGCCATCGCGACCGAGTAGCCGACGTCGCGGTCGCGACCGCGTAGCCGACCACGGGCCGGCCGCTCGGCAACGGTGGTTTCGGCGGTCGGCCGGGTGTGGGAGGACACGGTGTCCGGGTCTTTCGGGACCCGGACACCGTGCGCCTGAGTCGGCGCACGCTGGGCGCGGCGGCCGCGCCGAGTGACGCCCGTGTGGTTTCCTGTCTGTGAGGTGGACCAAGGATGGTCGCCCTGGACCGAGGAGGGGTGGGTATGGAGGCCGTCGCCGTTCAGCACTCTGACGAGGGCCGGGGGCAGCTCAGCGAGCACGATCGTGAACTGCTCGCTTTCGAGAGGCAGTGGTGGAAGCACGCGGGCTCCAAGGAGCAGGCGATCCGCGATCTGTTCGACATGAGCGCTACCCGTTACTACCAGACGCTCAACGCGTTGATCGACACGCAGGAGGCGCTGGCCTTCGACCCCATGCTGGTGAAGCGCTTACGGCGGATGCGCGCGGAGCGCCGCCGCAACCGCTCCGCCCGCCGACTGGGCTTGCGCCCCTGACGGGTGATCGACGAGGTTCGACGCGATCGGTCATCGCCCGCCGCGGCCGGCGCGCACGGTAGGGCGGATCACAGCGCCAGCGCCACCCGCGTGCCCTGATCGATCGCGCGCTTGGCGTCCATCTCGGCGGCCACGTCGGCGCCGCCGATGAGGTGCACCCGCACGCCTGCCTCTCGGAGGGGACCGAGCAGGTCGCGGTGAGGCTCCTGGCCTGCGCACACCACCACCGTGTCGACGTCCAACAGCTGTTCCACGCGGTGCGCGGCCCATGACGAGCGGGAGGCGCGAAGCCCGATCGCGTGCCCGACTCGGCCGAGCGCGTCGCTCGCGCCACGCACGGAGCCCTGCGCGGTGACCGCGGCCCCCCGCACGGCGCCGACCGCGTGCGCTCCCTGCGCCATCCCGGTGTCGAGAATCGTCCGGCTCGGGCCGGGCAGAGCCCCGAGGGCGGCGACCAGTTGCGCAGCGAGGGCCCCGAGGCGCGCCGTCGCGCTCGGGCGTCGCGGCGCGGGACGAGGCGCCCCGCCGGGCGCCCCGACGGCACTCGAGCGGGGTGCCGTCGGCGACGAGCGATCGGGCACGCCGATCCAGAGGCCGTCGTCGTCTACGCGCAGATACGCCACGTCCGACATCATGCGCACGCCCTTGGCTCGCAGGGACGCCCGGTGAACCCAGCCCGTCGTCTTGCCGAGGCCGCGCCCGATCGTGCCCGGCGAGCGCTGCAGCAAGTACACCTCGCGCGGGCTCGGCGCCGGTCGCGCGGGCACCAGCCCGGGAGCGTCCTGCGCATGCTCGGCCACGCCCCACTCGCGCCGCCACGCCGAGACATCCAGGGCGGGGGAGTGCTCGTGGGTCAGGAACTCGGCCACGTCGACGCCGATCCCGCCGGCGCCGATGATCGCGACCCGCCGTCCGGAGATCTTGTCCCCAGAAAGCAGTTGGGCGTAGGTGGCCACGCTGGGATGGTCGAGGCCGGGGATGTCGGGGATCCGCGGATGGACGCCGGTGGCGAGGACGATGTGGTCGTACCGCGCCTCGATCAGCCTGGCCGCGTCCGCGCGTGTCTTCAGGTGCACGCGGACACCGGTCTCGGCGAGGCGTCCCCGGTAGTAGCGCAGCGTCTCGGCGTACTCCTCCTTGCCGGGGACGCGAGCCGCCAGGACGAACTGGCCACCGACCTGTCCGGCCGTGTCGTAGAGGTCGACGTGATGGCCGCGCTCAGCGGCGGTCGTCGCCGCGGCCAGGCCCGCCGGCCCGGCGCCCACCACAGCGACCCGCAGCCGCTGACCGGCTGGCTCGACGACCCATTCCCGTTCGTGCCCGGCGCGCGGGTTCACCAGGCAGCTGACGCGTCGGCCGGTGAACGTGTGGTCGAGACACGCCTGGTTGCAGCCGATGCACGTGTTGATGGCATCGGCCCGGCCCGCGGCAGCCTTGGCCACCCAGTCGGCGTCGGCGAGGAACGGCCGTGCCATCGACACGAGATCCGCGTGGCCCGAACGCAGGATCGATTCTGCGACGTCCGGACTGTTGATCCTGTTTGACGCGATGACGGGGACCCCGACGCATTCTCGAAGCGCGCCGGCCGTCGGGGCGAATGCCGCCCGCGGCACGGAGGTGACGATCGTCGGCACTCGCGCCTCGTGCCAGCCGATGCCCGTGTTGAACACGGTCACCCCGGCCGATTCGAGGGACTGCGCCAGCGCCACCACCTCCTCCCAGGTCTGGCCGCCCTCGACGAGGTCGAGCAGGGAGATGCGGTATTGAACGACAAAGTCGGTGCCGGCGCGAGCCCGTACGGCCCGCACGATCTCCTCGGCGAAACGGCGCCGCTTGGGCGCCGACCCACCCCATCCGTCCTCGCGGTGGTTGGTGCGCTCCGCGAGGAACTGATTGATCAAGTACCCCTCGGAGCCCATGATCTCGACGCCGTCATAGCCGGCCTCGCGGGCCAGCGCGGCGGTCTGCGCGAAGCCGTCGATCTGGCGCCGGATCCCCGCCTCCGACAGGGGCATCGGGGTGAACGGCGTGATCGGGGATCGTGTCTTGGACGCGGACACCAGCAGGGGATGGTGCGCGTACCGGCCCGCGTGCAGGATCTGCAGCAGGATGAGCGAGCCGTGCTCGTGGACCGCGTCGGTGACGAGCCGGTGACGCTCCACCTGGCGCGCGGAGTTGAGGATCGCGGCGCCGGGATAGAGCCGCCCCTCCGCGGTGGGTGCGAATCCCCCGGTGACGATCATCGCGACGCCGCCCGCGGCCCGCTCCGCATAGAGCGCGGCCAAGTCCTCCATCGCCGTCGCCGAGTCTTCTAGGCCGGTGTGCATCGATCCCATGACCACGCGATTTCGCAGGAAGGCGACGCCGAGGTCCAGGGGGCTCAGTAGGTGCGGATAGGGCGAGGGCATGGTTCCTCCTGTTCGGGGAAACGCGTCGGCTCGTGCGCCCACCGCCCCTCCCGGAGGAAACACGGGTCCCAGCCCGAACGTACACCCGGCACGGGCGACTCCGGCCGGGTGGACCCGCCGGACCCGGTCACGTGGCGGTGAGACGCGACGGGATCGTCATCGCGCGGGACCCGTCTCGGCATTTGCACTCGAGGGGGTCGAGTGCTAATCATGGAGTTAGCACTCTCGGCGTTCGAGTGATAAGCCGTACGGTTCATCACCCGGGTGACGCAGTAGTGAGAACTGACCCAGACCGGGTCGGTGAGGTCCGGACGGGGCGCGCGAACGGCGCGTGATCCCTGCCGGGTCGTCCGTCGCGGGCGCCGATCGGTCGCTATCCGTTGTGTGCGGGAGGAAACCACTACCCATGGCCAAGATCATCGCCTTCGACGAGGAGGCCCGTCGCGGTCTCGAACGCGGAATGAACCAGCTCGCCGACGCGGTCAAGGTCACGCTCGGCCCCAAGGGTCGCAACGTCGTGCTGGAGAAGAAGTGGGGCGCACCCACGATCACCAACGACGGTGTGTCCATCGCCAAGGAGATCGAGCTCGAGGACCCGTACGAGAAGATCGGCGCAGAGCTGGTCAAGGAGGTCGCCAAGAAGACGGACGACGTCGCGGGTGACGGGACGACCACGGCGACCGTTCTGGCTCAGGCGCTGGTCCGCGAGGGCCTGCGCAACGTGGCGGCCGGCGCGAACCCGATGGCCCTCAAGCGCGGCATCGAGAAGGCCACAGCGGCCGTCTGTGACGAGCTGCTCGCGATGGCCAAGGACGTCGAGACCAAGGAGCAGATCGCCGCGACCGCGTCGATCTCCGCCGCCGACCCCCAGATCGGGGAGATCATCGCCGAGGCGATGGACAAGGTCGGCAAGGAAGGCGTCATCACCGTCGAGGAGTCCAACACCTTCGGGCTCGAGCTGGAACTCACCGAGGGAATGCGCTTCGACAAGGGCTACATCTCGGCATATTTCGTCACGGATACCGAGCGCATGGAGTCCGTGCTGGAGGACTGCTACGTCCTCATCGCGAACTCCAAGATCGGCTCGATCAAGGATCTCGTGCCGATCCTGGACAAGACCAAGCAGGCCGGCAAGCCGCTGCTGATCATCGCCGAGGACGTCGAGGGCGAGGCTCTCGCGACCCTGGTGCTCAACCACCTGCGCCGCAACATCTCGGTCTGCGCGGTCAAGGCCCCCGGGTTCGGCGACCGGCGCAAGGCCATGCTGGGCGACATCGCGATCCTGTCCGGCGGTCAGGTCATCTCCGAGGAAGTCGGTCTCAAGCTGGAGTCGACCGACTTGTCGATGCTGGGCACCGCCCGCAAGGTTGTCGTCACCAAGGACGAGACGACCATCGTCGAGGGTGGCGGCGACGCAGAGCAGATCGCCGGCCGCGTCAACCAGATCCGGGTCGAGATCGAGAAGTCGGACAGCGACTACGACCGGGAGAAGTTGCAGGAGCGTCTCGCGAAGCTCGCCGGCGGCGTGGCCGTCATCAAGGCGGGAGCGGCGACCGAGGTCGAGCTCAAGGAACGCAAGCACCGCATCGAGGACGCCGTGCGCAACGCGAAGGCGGCCGTGGAAGAGGGCATCGTCGCCGGTGGCGGCGTGGCGCTGATCCACGCGGCTGACGCGGCGTTCGCCAAGCTGTCGCTGGTCGGCGACGAAGCGACGGGCGCCAACATCGTGCGCGTCGCGGTCGAAGCCCCGTTGAAGCGGATCGCGATCAACGCCGGCCTTGAGGGCGGCGTCGTGGCGGAGAAGGTGCGCCACCTGACCGGCGACGAGGGGCTGAACGCGGCGACGGGCGAGTACGTCGACCTCGTCTTGGCAGGGATCATCGACCCGGCCAAGGTGACGCGTTCGGCGCTGCAGAACGCTGCGTCGATCGCCGCGCTGTTCCTGACCACGGAAGCGGTGATCGCGGACAAGCCGGAGAAGGCTGCACCCGCGATGCCAGGTGGGGACGACATGGGCGGTATGGGCGGCATGGGCTTCTGACGAAGGAGCGCGCCGTGGAGGTGGAGGGCCGGGAGCGTAGCTCCCGGCCCTCCACCATGTCCATGCCCATGGGCTTAGCGGAGTTAGCGGGCTTAGTGAGCTAACGGCTAGTGAATGGACAGGTACGGCCGGTTCAGCGGGTGCGGGCTCCCCGAGGTTCGACGGGCCAGCCGGCGACGCGACGGCAGGGTCAGCCGGGTCCTGGCTGATGTTCTCCGCTTCCGGCGGCACTTTTGCGCTCGGGCTCCGCAGCCAGCTCGGCCTTCACCGCCTTCACGTCACTCTTGTGGATCTGATGACTGAGCAAGTGGGCGCGGATGGCGGCCTTGATCTGCTTCTTGCGGATGTCGTCGGTGTCGCGGCCCAGCCGAAGTTGATCGGCGACGGCGACGACCTCATCAGGGGTCAGACGTCGTGGGAGCAAACCCAGCAGAGCGATGTAATCCTCACCTGGGCGGCTCTGCGGATACCCCTCGCGCATCCACGCGAGCAAGGCGTTGACACGGCGCCGCATGTGGTCCTCTCTCGCGATCAGTCGACGGCGGCTGCCATCGGGATCGAGGAGCGCACGCGTCGTGCGAGGGAAGCCCCTCGACGATGTAGGTCTAGGTTATTCGCCTGACGGCAGGTTGGTCTATCTCACCTTCGGAGCGAAGGTGGGAATGACGTGGTCGAAGCTCACCGTCATCCCGAACCCTGACGCGACGATGACCGAAATGCCAACCGCGACGGTCAGCAGGACCGTGGCGAAACAGAGAATGCCGAGGACGCGCCCGAGGAGCCGCTTGGACGCGGGGGTCACCTCGGCGCCGCCGGCCCCGTAGGCCATGGCACGCACCCCCAGGGCGAAGAGCGCCGGAAGGCCCGCCCCCAGGAGCAGAGAGGCGACGAGAACCTTCCAGACAGCGCCGGCGAGCAGGCTCAGCACGGGTGCTTCTCGGGGCGGGGGGCGGTCGGATCAGTTGGGGCGTCGCTCGCGGGCTGCGACTCCGTCGCCATCGAGTCGGCGATCAGGGAGGCTCCCAGGGACGCCTCTTCGGCGCGGGCGCCGGACGCGGCGGAGGCGCCGACAGCCACCGTGTCCTTAGGAGGGTTTGGGCGCGCCCCACCGTCCCCCCAGTCGTCGTTCACGTTCCGGTGATCCACGGGTTCGCGGCGCGAATGCAGGTACATGTACCCCGATAGCCCGAGCAGGATCGCGAACACCACCAGCGGACCGGCGACTTGGCCGCACAGGTGGCCGATGAACCAGGTCGCAGCCCCGACCAGGCCCGCACAGGGGAGAGTGATCAGCCAGGCGGCGACCATACGGGCCGCGACCCCCCAGCGGACCTCGGCGCCCTTTCCGACGCCGGTGCCGAGGATCGACCCGGTCGCGACGTGGGTCGTGGACAGGGCGAAGCCCAGGTGGCTGGATGAGAGGATCACGGCGGCGGAGGCGCTTTCGGCGGCCATACCCTGCGGGGAGGTGATCTCCACGAGACCCTTGCCCAGCGTCCGGATGATGCGCCAGCCGCCCAGGTAGGTGCCGATCGCGATCGCGAACGCGCAGGACACTTTGACCCAGACAGGGATGGAGTGGGTGTCCGTCCAATGCCCCGAGGCGATGAGGGCCAGCGTGATCACGCCCATCGTCTTCTGCGCGTCGTTCGTGCCGTGCGCGACAGAGACCAGCGACGCGGTGCCGATCTGGCCCCACCGGAAGCCGGTCTCCTTGTAACGGTTCGCCACGTTCGCGGTGATCCTGAAGATCAGCCAGGTGCCGAGAGCGGCCACGAGTCCTGCCAGTACCGGTGACACGAGCGCGGGCATGATCACCTTGCCGACCACTCCGTCGAGTTTGGTGCCGTCGCCGGACCAGTTGACCTCAGACCAGCCGATGCCGGCGATCGTCGCTCCGACCAGGCCGCCGAAGAGCGCGTGCGAGGAGCTCGAGGGCAAGCCGAGGAGCCAGGTCAGCAGGTTCCAGACGATCCCGCCCACGAGGCCGCACAGCACCACGAGCAGCAGCGCATACCCGTGGTCCGCGAGGTACTCCGGTCGCGGGGCACCCGAGGAGTCCTGGATTTTGATGACCGCGTTGGTGACGGTGAGGGCCACCTCGACGGACAGGAAGGCCCCGACGAGGTTGAGCACCGCCGACAGCGCGACGGCGACCTTGGGCTTGAGCGCGCCGGTAGCGATGGACGTGGCCATCGCGTTGCCGGTGTCGTGGAATCCATTGGTAAAATCGAAGGCGAGAGCCGTGACGACCACCAGGCCGACCAGCAAGAGGGCTACGTCCACGACACACATTGTGGCCCGGCAGGGGCAGCGTGCACCCCCAGGGGGTCAACCATGACGGCCCTGGAGCGTCCCCGCCCCTGCCATCAGGGCGGATGTCCAACAACCCGACGCAGGAGATGGGTCGCTGTGGCTGGGGCGTCGCCGCGCGGCCAGCTCATCAGGCAGCCGACGCGCGGTGCCGACGCCTGCGGCTCGGCAGCTTATGGGGGCGTGACACGCGCTACCCACGAAAGAGCATGACGTTGGACTCCTCCACCTGCGCGTACTGTGCCCCGGCGCGCGAGAGGGCCGCCTCGATCTCGTCGAGGGAGACCCGCACCTGGCGTTGCGTGACTCCCCAGCTGCTGACTACACGTTGGAACCCCGCCGACGCCGACCCGCGCCAGGCATCCTCCAAACCGGTCAGCCGGGCCATCATCGTGGCCACGTCGGACTCGATCTGCGCGGAGATCCTGCGGATGTCTGTGGAGGCGGCGGTGATCTGGCCGGTGTCGACCTGGAACTGGGTGCTCATGACGGACCTTTCGTACGAGGGGAGCCAACCGCCCGGGCCGGCCCCGCGCTCTGGCGAGCGCGACACCTGCACGCTAGGAGGGACCGCCCGCCCTCGGTCCGTCGTCCACAGGACACACCTCCCGACGAGGTTGTCGCCGGGAGGTGTGCATGACGGGTCAGGGGCCGGATAGTTCGCCGAGGGTGACTCTTATGTCCTGGCGCTTGCCGTCGCGGACCACCGAGAGCGTGACCTCGGCGCCCACGGAGCGTTCGCGGATCTGGGCGGTCAGGGACAGTCCGCTGTCCACGGCTTCCCCGTCGACGGCGACGACCGCATCGCCGGCCCGCAGGCCTGCGTCGGCCGCGGGGGTCCCCGGTTCGACCTTGTCGATGCTGGCGCCGAGCCGACGGTCGGTTCCATCCTTCACCACGGTCGAGGACCGGACCGGCCTCACCCCCAGGTAGGCGTGCTGAGCCTTGCCCGTCGAGATCAACTGGTCCGCGACGTTGCGCACCTCGTTGGACGGGATCGCGAAGCCGATACCGATGTTTCCTGCCGTGCCGGAGCTGGCGCCCAGGGACGCGATCGCGGAGTTGATGCCCACGAGCTCGCCTGAGCCGTTCACGAGGGCGCCACCGGAGTTGCCCGGGTTGATGGCGGCGCTGGTCTGAATGGCGTTGGTGACCACCTGGTCAGAGCTCGGCCCGCTGCCCGCGCCGGTGCTCACCGGCCGGTTGAGTGCGCTGACAATGCCGGTCGTCACGGTCCCGGAGAGACCCAGAGGGTTGCCCACGGCCATGACCGGGTCGCCGACCTTGAGCTTCGTGTCGTCGCCCATCGCGATGGGCGTCAGGTCGCTGGGGGCGTCGTCCAGCTTGAGCACGGCGAGATCCGTGGCGGGGTCGGTGCCGACCACACTGGCGGTGTACACCCTTTGGTCGGCGAGAATCACCGTGATCCCGCCGTCTGCGGCACCGCCGACGACGTGGTTGTTGGTCACCACGCGGCCGTTGCGGTCGTAGATCACGCCGGAGCCCTCGCCGCTCTCGGCGCGTGACTTCACCATGATGGACACCACGCTCGACCCGACGGCCTCGGCGGTGGCGGCCCAGTCGGGGCCGGCGGGGTTGCCCTGGACGACGGTGCGCGGCGCTGCGTCGAGGGTGGCGGGGGCGCTCGACAAGCCGCGCTGCAGCGCCATCGTGCCCCCGGCGGCCAAGACCGCGGCCAGGACCGCCACGGCCAGCAACGGCCCGATGCGGCGACCTCTCCTGCGCCGGCTCGACTCGGCGTCCGCGCCGTCGCCGTGCCAGCCGGCGGCAGGCCCAGCGCTCGGCGCGGGCCACGTCGGAGATGGCGGGGCCGAGCCGTGACCCGGGTATCCCGTCGGGCCTGTCGGCGGTCCCGGGGGCCCATCTGCACCGATCGGCGGGGTCGGGCTCGAGGGCGCCGATGCGCCCTGCCCCTGCCGATCACCCCCCGGCGTCTGCCACGCCCCGTGGTCGGGCGGCGGCGCGTTGTGCCCCCAGGGCGGGCCTTCAGGACCGCCCCGGGGGCGCACGCCGTCCCCGCTGGCCCATCGTGTCCTCTCGGAGGCTTCCTCCGCGGGGCGATCCTGCGCAGGCCTGGGCGAACCCGTCGCGTCGCGACGGTCCGGCGCGCTGTCGGGTTCGTGGGTCGGTGGTGGCGTCATGGATGGTCCTCGAGAGTCGCGGCGGTCAAAGGGTGCTGTGCGGCGGGGCGGCCCTCGTCGCCGCCGGTGTCCGGTGTGCCGGTGTGGGGTGTGCCGGTGTGGGGGGCGCCTGAGCCCGACGTGCCTGCCTTTTGGGCAAGTGGGCGGCCCGATCCCGTGTCGATCACGCCGCGGTGGAGCCCCGATCGGGCCGTGTTGGGAAACGCAGATGGCTCGGTGTCGGGAGGCGTCGACGCATCGGTGCCGGCCGGCGCCCCGGTCGGCTTCCATCCGGGCGGAGCCGTCGGCAGCTCCACGACGAACGTCGCGCCCCCCCCGGACGTCGGGCGGATCCCGACGCGGCCGCCGTGAGAAGCCACGATGGCCATGACGATCGCGAGACCGAGGCCCGTGCCGCCACCTCCACTCGCACGCGGCCTGGCGCGGGTTGAGCGCCCGGCGCGCTGGACAGAGCGGGCGGTACGGAGGGGACGGTGGTCGGCAGGGTTCCTCGGGACCAGGCGATGGCTCTCGGGGGCGGCAGCATGCGTCTGCGCCCCGAGAGCCTGGCGCCGCTCTCCACCGGCGCGTCGAGCGCGTGCTCTCCCGGCGTGTCGTACCCGGGAGCGACGCGGCCGACGGCGACTTCGATGGGCGTGCTCGCCGGGGTGTGCTGGACAGCGTTCGCCACGAGGTTCGTGACGACCTGCCGGAGGCGGGACTCGTCTCCGACCAGCGGCGTGGGTGCGAGCGGTTCCTGCCCCAGCCCGTGGAGCCGGACCGGCCGGTCCGGCTCGCGCGCCGCGGCGTCGTCGACGGCGTCCGCCGCGAGCACGGTGAGATCCACCTCACCGCAGACCAGCGGCCGATGGTTGTCGAGGCGAGCGAGGGTCAGCAGGTCGTCGACGAGACCGCTCATCCGGGTGGCCTCGTCCTCGATACGACGCATCGCGCCCGATATCGCCTCCGGCGTCTGCACGGCGCCTTGTCGGTAGAGCTCGGCGTAGCCGCGAACGGTCGCCAGCGGCGTGCGCAACTCGTGTGAGGCATCGGTGACGAACCGGCGCATCCGCTCCTCCGACGCCTCCCGCGCTGCGAACGACCGTTCGATGTGGGTGAGCATGGCGTTCAAAGAGCGCGAGAGGCTGGCCGCTTCGTCGTTCGCGGTGTGCTCCGGCACCCGGCGGGTCAGGTCGCCGCCGGCGATCGCGGCGGCGGTGTCCTCCATCTCCCTCAGGGGTCGGAACGCCCGCTTGATCCCCAGCCAACCCACGAGGGCGCACACGGCCACCACGATCAGCCCCGTCGCGAGCGTCAGCGCGCGGATCGAAACCATCGTCGCCTGGACTCCGCGGAGGGAGGTCGCCACCGCGTACGTGCCTGTCCCATCGCGAAGGGGACCCACGAGCACCTGCCAGCGCGGCTCCTTGCCCCCCTCGGAAGACACCTCGAACGACGTCGTCTGCAAGGGAAGGGACGCCCGGATCGGGATCGGTGGGATGTCTGGGAAGGCGCGCCGTTCGTCGATGGCGGGCGTGCGGGAGATGATCTGGCCCGAGGTGTCCATGAAGGCGATGGCGTAGCTGCTCGGCATCCGCGGCACGTAGACGTGTCCGTCCTCGTACAGGTCGCTGCGCGAGGTGTCAGAGGCGTTGATCGCGGCGGCCCGGAGGCCCTCGTCGGTGCGTTCCATCAGCGACGTCCGCAACAGTGCCTGGCTGGTCGTTCCCGTCAGCAGGAGAGCCCCGATAAGCAGTACGACGGTGACCGCGACGAGTCGCCAGGTCAGCGACCATGTCCGCAGGGGACGCACGGCTCGGTCGTGGGCACGACCCGCCCACCGGCGCAGCTCGGACACGTCAGCTGACCTCGATCACGCCTGCTGCGGGGGGAGGCGGAGCACGTACCCGACCCCGCGCCGCGTATGGATCAGGTGCGGTTCCTCGGTGTCGATCTTGCGACGCAAATAGGAGATGTACGACTCAACGATGCCAGCCTCTCCCCGAAAGTCGTAGTCCCACACGTGGTCCAGGATCTGCGCTTTGGACAACACCCGGTTGGGGTTGAGCAGCAGGTAGCGCAGAAGCTTGAACTCTGTCGGCGACACGTCGATCACGCGGGTGCCGCGCCGGACCTCGTGGCTGTCCTCGTTGAGCTCCAGGTCGTGGAAGCGCAGCACCTCATCCTCGGCCGTGTCGCCACGGGTCCGGCGCAGGACGGCCCGGATCCGCGCGATGACCTCCTCCAGGCTGAACGGCTTCGTCACGTAGTCGTCGCCGCCGACCGTGAGACCCTTGACCTTGTCCTCGACGCTGTCACGGGCCGTCACGAAGACGATCGGCATGTGTCGGCCGTCCTGGCGCAGCTTGCGGGTCACCGTGAAGCCGTCCATGTCGGGCAGCATCACGTCGAGCACGACCAGGTCGGGCTGCTCGCGCACGGCGGTGGCGATCGCGGTGGCGCCGTCCGCGGCGGTGAACACGTCGAATCCGGCGAACCGCAACGACGTGGCGAGGAGCTCGCGGATATTGGGCTCGTCCTCGACGACGAGTAGGCGTGCCTCGAGAGTGGCGCTAGTCACGATGGCCAGTGTGGAGACGCTTTCTGTGAGTTGCCTGAACGCGTCCGGATCCGGGGAACCGTTCGCGATAGGCGGCGTCCTCGCGTGGGGAGCGGTCCGCCGGATCAGCACCGCGCGAGGAGCGGCCCGCGGCGGCGCCTACCGGTCGAAGACTCCCCGGGCGGGGGCTCACCGGGGAGCGCTCACCGGTCGAGGGCTTCCAGGTCGTCCGCGTCGACGATGCGGTAGGCGTAGCCCTGTTCGGCGAGGAAGCGCTGCCGGTGGGCTGCGTACTCGGCGTCGACCGTGTCCCTGGCCACGATCGTGTAGAAGTGCGCAGCGCGCCCGTCTGCCTTGGGGCGGAGCACCCGCCCGAGCCGCTGCGCCTCCTCCTGACGGGACCCGAACGTCCCGCTGACCTGGATCGCGACGCCAGCATCGGGAAGGTCGATCGAGAAGTTGGCGACCTTGCTTACCACGAGGGTCGGGAGCAAACCCTGGCGGAACTGCTCGAAGAGCTTCTGACGGGCCGCTACGGTCGTCTGCCCCGTGATGAGCGGCGCGTCGAGGGTGTGGGCCAAAGTGCGGAGTTGATCGAGGTACTGCCCGATCACCAGGGTGGGCTCCCCGGCGTGCCGCCGGATGAGTTCTTCCACGAGGCGATCCTTGACGGTCGCGCATGAGGCGAGGCGGTGCCGGTCGGCGGCCTCGGCGGTCGCGTACGCCAATCGGTCTGACCCCGGCAACGCGACGCGCACCTCGACGCAGTCCGCGGGCGCGATGTAGCCCTGCGCCTCGATGTCCCTCCACGGCGCATCGAACCGCTTGGGTCCGATGAGGCTGAAGACATCGCCCTCCCGCCCGTCCTCGCGCACGAGCGTCGCCGTGAGCCCGAGGCGGCGGCGGGCCTGCAGGTCGGCGGTCATCCGGAACACGGGGGCGGGCAGCAGGTGCACCTCGTCGTAGACGATGAGCCCCCAGTCACGAGCGTCGAGCAGGTCCAGATGCGGGTAGACGCCCTTGCGTTTGGTCGTGAGTACCTGATACGTGGCGATCGTGACCGGGCGGATCTCCTTGCGCGCTCCGCTGTACTCGCCGATCTCGTCCTCGGTGAGCGTCGTGCGGCGCAGCAGCTCCTCGCGCCATTGACGAGCCGAGACGGTGTGGGTCACGAGGATGAGCGTCGTCGTTTGCGAGCGGGCCATCACGCCCGCGCCGACGAGCGTCTTACCCGCCCCGCACGGGAGCACCACGACGCCAGAGCCGCCGTGCCAGAAGCCGTCGATGGCATGCTCCTGGTACGCGCGTAGCGACCAGTCGTCGCTTTTCAGCGCGATCGGGTGAGCTTCGCCGTCCACGTATCCCGCGCGGTCCTCGGCCGGCCAGCCGATCTTGAGAAGCTCCTGCTTGAGGCGTCCCCGCTCGCTCGGGTGGACCAGCACCGTGCGCTCGTCCACCCGCTCCCCGAGCAGCGGGCTCACCCGCTTGCTGCGCAGCACCTCTTCCAGGACCGGCACGTCGGTAGTGACGAGGACCAGGTCCGCGCCGGCCTGCTTTTCCAGGGCGAGTCGACCGTAGCGGGCCATGGTGTCCGCGACGTCGAGCAGCAACGCCTGCGGGACCGGGTAGCGGCTGTGGGTGACCAGGGCGTCCACGACCTGCTCCGCGTCATGGCCCGCGGCGCGGGCATTCCACAGACCGAGCGGGGTGAGTCGGTACGTATGCACGTGCTCCGGTGCCCGCTCGAGCTCCGCGAAGGGCGCGATCGCCGCCCGCGCGGCGGCGGAGGCTGGGTGATCCACCTCCAGCAGGAGGGTCCGATCGCTCTGCACGATCAAGGGGCGTTCGTTCATGAGGCCGGGTCGAAGGATAGGAAGAACGTCGCGCTGATGAGCACCGCGAGGAGTAGCAGGAGTGAGATGGCGAACGCGATGCCCCCGCACACCATCCCGGCGACCACTTTTCCATCTCCGCGGACCGAGCCGCCGGCAGCCCGGATCTCTTCACGCACCCGGCGTCCGACGATGAGCGGGTAGAGCCCGCCGAGCCCCGGCACGACGCACAGGAACGTGCCGACCAGCGTGGCGATGCCGACCGCGAGGACCGTACCGGACCGAGGGTGGTCGGGCGCCCAGGGATCGGGCTGCCAGGGGTCGGGGTGCCACGGAACGGCGTGCGCAGGGTCGCCCGTGGCCGGGTCGCTCGCGTATGGGGGGATCGGTGCGACGCGGGGCGGGTCCGCGGGGGACGGTCGCAGCGGCTCATCCAGGGGCACGTACGGGGGCATGAAGGGGGGTACGTAGGGGGGCACGGGGGAGGCCGACCCGTACCCGTGGGGGCCCCCCGGAAGCGTCGGGTCCGCGCCGGCGTCGGGACGCGCGGCGAGGGGGTCTGTGCGTGCTGGATCCGCCCCGAAGGGATCCCGCGGCGGTGGTTGATCGCTCACAGGTCCATCGTCGTCGATCGATTCACGTGGCGTCGACCGGCACCCCCTCGGGCCGGACAGAAGGTGTACCGGTCTCGCGCGACACGTACGGTGGAGGTCGGTTCACCTCGGAAAGGGCCCATATGCGCTCAGGTATCGCTCGCGAGGCCATGGATCCCTCGATTCGCCCTCAGGACGATCTTTTCGGCCACGTGAACGGCACGTGGATCTCGCAGACCGAGATCCCGCCGGACCGAGGGCGCTACGGCTCGTTCGACATCCTGCGCGAACAGAGCGAAGGCGATATGCGCGCGCTGCTCGAGGAGGCCGCCGCCAGCGGGGATGGAGCGGGGACAGACGCGGCTCTCGCCGGGGCCCTGTACGCGTCCTTCCTCGACGAGGAGCGGGCTTCGACGCTCGGACTGGGACCCGTGGAGCACATCCTGGCCCAGGTCGAGGCCGTCGCGGACGTCCAGGGGCTCGTCGTGTTGCTCGGTCGGTTGCAGCGCGAGGGCGTCGGCGGTGCCGTGGAGGCGTTCGTCACCACCGACAAGACGGACAGCGACGCCTACATTGTCTACCTGGAGCAGTCCGGACTCGGGTTGCCCGACGAGGCGTATTACACGGAACCCGCCCACGAGGCGGTCCGGGAGGCGTACCGGGCGCACCTCGTGCGCATGTTCACCCTGGCGGGCGTGGAGCACGGGCGGGCGCAGGCCGACGCGCACGCCGTCTACGACCTGCAGTCCGCGCTCGCGGGCGGGCACTGGGACCGGGTGCGCTGCCGGGACGCCGTCGCGACGTACACGCGACTCGACGCCGCCGGGCTGCGCGAGCTCTCCCCGGCATACGACTGGGCGCAGTGGTCGCGCGCCGCGGGGGCTCCCGACGGCGCCGTCGACGCCGTCGTCGCACGCCAACCCTCGTACCTGCAGCGCCTTTCCGTGCAGCTGGAGCGGACCGACATCGCGACCTGGAAGGCGTGGCTGCGCGCGGCCGTGCTACACGCGTACGCCCCCTTCCTGCACGGTGAGATCGCGGCGGAGGATTTCGATTTCTACGGGCGCACCTTGAGCGGTACGCCCGAGCAGCGGGCTCGCTGGCGGCGCGGGATCGCCCTGGTGGACCACCTGGTGGGGGAGGCGGCGGGTCAGCTGTACGTGCGCCATCACTTCCCGCCGTCCGCGAAGGAGCACGCGGGTGCGCTGGTCGCCAACCTGGTGGAGGCCTACCGTCGCGACATCTCGGATCTGGCGTGGATGACGTCGGGAACCCGTGAGAAGGCGCTGGAGAAGCTCGCCCTGTTCACCCCCAAGATCGGTTACCCAGACTGCTGGCGCGATTACGCGGGGCTGGAGATGCGCGCCGACGACCTGCTCGGCAACGTGCGTCGCGCGTATGCCTTCGAGACGGACCGGATGTGGCGCAAGCTGGGATCGCCCGTCGATCGCGACGAGTGGTTCATGACGCCCCAGACCGTCAATGCCTACTACAACCCAGGCATGAACGAGATCGTCTTCCCGGCGGCGATCCTGCAGCCCCCGTTCTTCGACCCCGACGCGGACGATGCGGCGAACTACGGCGCGATCGGCTCGGTCATCGGCCACGAGATCGGCCACGGGTTCGACGACCAGGGCAGCCGGTACGACGGCCACGGGGAACTCCGCGACTGGTGGACCCCCGACGACCGGGTTGCGTTCGAGCGACTCGCGGGAGCGCTGATCGAGCAGTACGGCGCCTTCACCCCCCGCGAGGCGCCCGGCGAGCACGTCAACGGCGAGCTCACGGTGGGGGAGAACATCGGGGACCTCGGCGGGGTGACCATCGCGCACCTCGCCTACCGCATCGCCCTCGACGGGCAGGAGCCACCGATCATCGAGGGGATGACCGGCGATCAGCGGTTCTTCGCCGGCTGGGCCCAGATCTGGCGGATGCGCGCCCGGCTGGAGGAGACCCGCCGGCTCCTCGCTCTCGACCCGCACTCGCCGGGGGAGTTCCGCGCCAACATCGTGCGTAACCTGACGGAGTTCTACGACGCCTTCGACGTGCGCGAGGGCGACGGGCTGTGGCTGCCGCAAGACGATCGGGTGCGGATTTGGTGAGGGGATCGGCCATCGCACCCCCGGCGTCGCGGGGGCGGGGCGATGAGACGGTCGAGAATGCCTCGCGCTTCACAGTGTGGGGCCGCCGCGTTGTGGGAACCCTGTCGCTCGCCGTACTGCTGGCTTCGACCGCCTGGTGGTGGGACCTCATCGGGCCGATCCCTGCCGCGCAGGCCGCCTACCCGTTCCTTCCCGTGGCGGCGCTGACGCTGCTCCTCGCGACGATCCCGGTTCGGGCCCGCCGGTCCGCCGTGGTCGCCGGGCTCGCCCTCGCGCTCTGCGCGGTGGCGATGGTTCCCGTGGCGAGCGGACCGCTGCGCGCCCCGAGCGTCGATCGGCCCACCCGGAGCCTCGTCGTCATGGCGCAGAACCTCCAATACGGTGGAGGAAGCCTCGACCGGCTCGAAACCGCAGTCGACGACGAACACGTCGACGTACTGGTGCTCGTCGAGGTCGACCAGCGATACGTGCGGCGCCTGCGGGACGGCCGCGTGGGTGCGCGCCTTCCGCACGAGTCGGGACGTCCCTTGGCCGGCGGCGACGCCGGCACGGTCGTGCTGTCCCGGTACCCGATGCGCGTCGTGGACGCCGACGACGCGCCCGACCCTCGCGCGGAGCATTTCCAGCAGCCGGTGGTGGCCCTCGACGTCGACGGACTCGAGGTGCTCGTGCACGGGGTTCACCCGCTGTCGCCGACCTCGTCCGCCCGCCTGCCGCGGTGGCGCTCCAGCCTGGGCGAGCTGGCCGCCTGGCAGCGTGAGCAGCCCCAGCAGACACCGTTGATCGTCGCCGGAGACTTCAACGCGGGGTGGCCGCATCCGGCGTTCCGCGAGGTCGCGGACGGGATGACGGATGCGCTCGCCGCGACGGGCCAGGCATGGCGGCCCACCTGGCCCTACGCCGCCAGGATCCCGCCGTTCGTTCAGATCGACCACGTCCTCACCAGGGGCGCGGCCGTGCAGAGCGCGGGCACGGTGCCGATGCCTGGCTCGGACCATGCGGGCGTCTGGGCGAAGCTGCTCTTGCCCTGAGCTGGAGATCTCCTGCACCCGCGGGACGTCGTGCCACGTTCACTGTGGCGCGAGCGGGGTGTCCCGCCGGTAGCTGCCCAAGGGCGGGACGGGACGAGGCGAGGCGAGATGCCGGGATGCTTTCGTGGTGGGCCTCGGTCGTCGACGGTCAGTCGCGCGGCGCCCGCACGACCATCACGGGGCAGTCCGCGGATTCAAGGACCTGCTGACTCACCGAGCCCAGCAGCATGCCCCGAAACCCCCCGCGACCGCGTGAGCCGATGACGAGCAGATCCATCTCTGCGGCGGCTGCCACAATCGTCGGGGCGGTCGGCCCACGCTCTACCCGCACCTCGATCTGGAGATCGGGATGGGGCCTGCGCGCGGCCGCGACGTCGCCCTCGACCATCGACCGGTAACGCTGCTCGATCTGGTTCCAGTCATCGGTACCCGGGGTCGTGACCACGTAGCCATCGACCATCTCGAGAAACCAGGTGCTCAGGACGACCAGGACCGTCGAGCGCTGCACCGCCTCGTCGGCGGCTCGTTCCACTGCGGCTCGACCACCGGCGCTGCCGTCCGTGGCGACGAGCACCGGACCGTCGGTGCGGATGCGCGCACCCTCACGGATGACGACGACCGGACACGCGCAGTGGGCGGTCGTCGCGTGCGCGGCCCGGCCGAGTGCGAGTCGAGCCAGGCCGAGCCGAGGCTTGCTCCCTACGACGACGAGGTAGGCGTCTTCGGATGCCTCGATCAAGATCTGCTCGGGCCGGCCAAGGACCGTCTGGCCGGAAACGGCCACGTCCGGGTCGGCGCGACGCGCCACGCCGATGGCCCGCTCGACGACCGGCGACTCGCGCAGTTCGGGCTCAAGGGCGTTGAACTCGTACGGCGAGCGCAAGACGTTGGTGGCCAGGAGGTCGCCGAAAGCAGGCAGCGCATGAATGACGACCAGGGGTCGATGGGCACGAGCGGCCGCTCCCGCCGCCCACGCCACGCAGGCCTGATCCAGGGCGGTGCCATCGACACCCACGACGATGGCGCCGTCGGTGGTGAACGGGCCTCGTGCGTCGTCGTCGTCCATGGTGCCCACTATCCCTTGCCGGCACTTCGCAACACGGGTTGCGCGCTGGAGACCGGTCGACGGTCGGTCAGCAATGGCCCGCTGGGCGAAGCCGTTCGGTCACGACCGGGGCCACCCCGTCGATGCGATGCATGGCGTACGAGCGCGGGCGTCCGTCGTCGTCGAGCCCGTGGAGCCGCCCGGCCTCGACCCTCACCGGTTTTAGGCGGACGCGCCGAGGTGCACCGGAGCCGTCGAGCAGACCGAGCCACAACTCTCGGCGTTCGGCCGCCGCGTCGCGCAGGAACGCGGCGAGATCGGCCGGCGGGAGACGACGTAGCGGCGTCCGGTCGCCGGAGACCCCCCGCCGGGCGTCGTCGGCCCGGCGCGCGTCCCCCGCGCGGAGTTTGGCGACGAGCTCGACCGGGTCCGGGAGGGCCCGGGCGTGAGGCGTGGAGGCTGCGGTCTTGTCTCCTCCCGGACGTGAGATCGGACCCGCGTGGGCGAGCCAGCGGGCCGCGAGGTGCTCGCGTCGCGGGGGAGTCCGGTGGCGCGCGCCCTCGCCGATCACCACGGTCCCGTCGCGCCCTTCCGCGACGGGGGCCAGCCCGATCTCGCGCAGCACGCTCAGCAGCACCCCGGGCGCGGCGTCGCAGGCGAGCACCGTCGGTGCCAGACGCCGGGGCCGGTAGGGCGCCATCTCGGGGCGCGCCATGACGTCATCGAGGGCCAACGGTTCCTCGCCGCGTACGTACGCCGACGCGGTGCCCACCCGCAGGCCCCCGTGTCGGCGTGCCACGTCGCCCACCAGGTACTGCAAGGGCTGCGGCACGCCCGTACGGCTCGCGTCCTCCAACGTCGAGAGGATGCGCGCGCTGTCCCAGCCCGCGTCGAGGCCCCGGCGCACGCTGACGGGGTCGAACCGGTAGACCGTCGCGCCACCCCGGGACTCCACCTGCGCCACCAGCCGCAGGAACTCGGCCAACCGGTCCTCCAGCGGCCCGGGCGCGACGGCGGTGAGATCCGCCTGCAGGAGCACGTGATCCACGGGCCGGGGCAACATGGCAGCCGTGGCCTCGACGAGTCGTGCGCTCAGCGGTGGTTCGTGCAGATCGGCGCCGGCGAGCAGGAGCCGCGCTGGGCTGGAGAGGCCACCGCCGGCGACCAGCCCGAGCCACGTCGCCTGGGCGAGTGCCCCGTGCACGTGGACGGCGAGCGTGGTCTCCGGACGCAGCGGTCGGCGCCAGCGGAGCCGCGCGACCAGCGCGTTCGGGTCGGTCCCTGCCCCGGGCGGCACGGAAGAGAGCACCGTGAGGACGTCGTGCCGCAGCGCGCGGGCGACGGGCGAGTCGGCCTCGACGGTGAGCGCATTGACGGCAGGGGTCGCCGCGAGGGAGCCCCCGACCGGCCGGGGTCGCGTGCCCACGAGGTGCGCCGCGCGGGTGGTGCCGAGCCAGGCCTGCGCCAGAACCGCCCAGCGCTGCGCGGGGTCGACGGCCGTCCACTCGTCGTAGGCCGGGGTGGGCGCCCACGTGGCCTCGAGTTGCCGGTCGTCGTCGACGAGGCCCGCGGCGTACACGATCTCGGCGACGAAAGCGGCGTGATCGGGTGGCACGTCGAGGGCGCGGGCGAGGGCGCGTAACCCTGCGACACCCAGTCCCCCGGCGCGCAGCACCCGGGGAGGACCGGCCTCCCACAACCGCGCCAGCTCCACGACGTTCCTCAGCAGATCCGCGGCGGCGAAGCCTGCGGCCGCGTCGAGCGCTGCCTGGTCCGGAGCCGTCGATCCGCCCGGTGCCGTGGCGGGAAGTTCGGGTGGCTCGACGGGAACGGCTCGGTGAAGTCGACCGCCGCGCAGCGCGAGCGCCAACGGCGCGGGCAGCCGTACCTCACCGTCCCGGCCCGGCCCCGCCTGCTCGAGCAGACCTCGCGCCGCCAGGGCGGTGACGCGCGTCGCGAGCGGACCCTCCTCGTCGAACACGCCGACGCACGACCAGGCCATCGCCGCCAGCACGTCGCGGTCCGGGGCGTTCAGGTGGCGGATCGTGTCCCGAGCCCTCGCGACGGAGACCTCGCTCACAGGTCCGGGGGTCAACCCGGCGATCGACGTTCCGAGAGCCTCTGACACGTGCGGGCGCACCCGCCGATCGACGCCGTGGCCGGTCAGCAACGCGCGCGCCCACAACTGCTCGCAGGCGGTGTCGAAGGGCGCCCGGCCGAGGGCCGGTCCGGCGTCTGGGGGGGTGCCCACGCCCGCCAACTCGGCCGCCCAGCGGCTCGTCCTCTCGTTCGAACCGTTCGCTTCCCGGCCACGCTCCGCGAACGCCAGGCACTGCAAGACCGCGAACAGGCCCTCGTCCAGGTCATCGATCGCGCGGCGCACGCTCGTCGCCGTCGCGGCGCGGGCGGCGAGCGCGGCGATGTCCACGGGCAGGGGGTGGGTGAGGTCGGGGCGCAGAAGGAGCATCTCCGCGAGCTGCGCGTCATCACGGTGGCGCAGGTCGTCGACGAAGCTGAGAGGCACCCCCTCACCGTACGGCGGCGCCGCACCCCGGCGGCACGAGTCGGCGGGTGCCTCATGGGATGACACATGGAACGCCCTGAGGCCACGCCTCACTCGTGCCGGCGGAATTCCTGGCGCAGCACCTCCAGGCCCCGCTTGGGCCGCTCCGTGTACGAGGCCTTGTTCCAGCCCTCCCAGCGGATCGGGAAGCCGGCTTCGTGGCCGTCCGCAACCGCGGTCGCCTGGATGGCCGAGATGGGTACGGCGACCGGCAGGCCGTTCTTCGGGACGACGGCGGTGAGCGAGGATGGGTCGGCCAGCA